>Ga0065720_1018938_pt1 | contig 53695 bp, 38 predicted proteins | sample Thericmetagenome_FD_59107 | JGI IMG/M metagenome (GOLD analysis project Ga0065720, IMG submission 59107) | Thermophilic microbial communities from the Joint Bioenergy Institute, California, USA of rice/straw/compost enrichment - eDNA_2 v2... | ecosystem: Engineered > Solid waste > Grass >... | reverse complement strand
CTGCTGAGCATTTTTATACCCGCCGTAAGACCCGTTGCCGTATTGTGGTTATGGCCCTTTGCCATAGGCGCACTCACAGCCCACTTCAGTTATCATCACGCTTTTTCCGATTACCGGAATGCCTTGCTGGTGTGTATAATGCCGGCGGTATTACTGGCTACTGACAAACATTTCGAAGTGCGGATCATTGTTTGATTGCGCCCCGGAATGTTTTACAAAAAAAGTAATGGTCCCGCGTATTTGCGGGACCATTGCTTATAATATATACACCCTTTCTTAACGGTTATTCAATTACGAGCTTGTTCACAAAAACCTGTTCTCCTGTTTCCCTGTTGGTTCCTTTTATAAAATAAGTGCCGGGAGAAGCAATACTGAACGAGCGGGTAACACCGGGTGCTATCAATTCTTCCTTGCCTATCATGCTGCCGTTGATGCTGTAGATGCGCACCGTAACAGCTTTTTCCATTTCTGTGATCAGCACGTTGAACCGTCCGCTTTTTGCGGGTAAGGGCCATATCCTGACCTGCGGCGTTAAGCCGGCGCCGGCTACCTTCCTGATCTCAGACAAGAATGAAGTACCGTCCGGACGCTTTTGCAGCAACCGGTAGTAAGATACCTGCTCGTGATTATTGGCATCCAGTGTTTCGTACGACAAGGCGGCAGAATTGCTGCTGCCCGTTGCCCGGCCCTTTACCGTTGCTACGGTTTCAAAAGGTCCTTCGGATGTGAACGACCGTTGTATCTCATATACGCTGCCGCCGGTTTCCAGTTCGTTCTCCCACTCCAGTACTACGGTACCTGCATCTTTTCTGTTGCCTTTAAATTTTATATCCGCAGGAAGTGCCGCGTCATTACTGGCTACAAGGTTCACCGTGCGGGTCATGGTGCTGCCCTCTGCGTCTTTAACAGTGAAAGTAAATGAGAACAGGCCTTCTCCCAATGCTATAAAAAACACCGTTCCTTTTACAAGATGCACCTGCGCATGAGCGCCCTTTACAACCTTGTCAAGCGTAAATACCGGTGCATTGGTATACCCGCGCGCCAGCTTTTCCAGGTCTATCTTCAGTAACCGGTGCGGGCGAGCAAAATAATGCGGCCCACCCATGAATTCGAGATAATCATCGAGGTGCGTAAATCCATTGCGATCGGGATCGCCATTGGCATCCGAAAAATCGCCGGCGGGTGAGTTCACATTGAGATTTTTCAGCTGTTCCCACCAGTTGGGTAAACCATCGTTGTCGGTATCCCAGTTTACGGGCCGGTGAATTTCGGGATACGACTCAAAACCGCCCGCATCCTGTTCATGGTCCGGGAAGCCCTTCAGGCCACTCACACTGCCTACGGTTGAATAAGTACTGTCTGCGGTTTCGTTAATTATGCGCGTATCGTGGTCGTCCAGCACAGGTTGAGAACAACCAATGTCGGACAGTACATTTTTATAGGCATCTCTCGCGGTCTGGGTAGTTACATACGATTCGAAGAACGGCGCATCCACGTACGTTTCATAACTGCTGGTGTCGCCATTGGAATAAGACACTCTTCTTCCTGCTTCCTGGTTGGTTTCATCGAACCGCCCGGGCATCACGTTCCCGGCAAAATAGCAGCGCTGCATGCCCTTGCCCACATTCTCGTGCTGGGCATTGAAGGCATAAAAGAAGGTGGTGCCTGCTCCGGGCTTATAGTAGTTGTTGACAAAATTCACTTCATTGGCGCCTCCGTCGGTTGCACGCCTGCCCCAGTTGTACACCACATTGTTGCGGATATCGAGTTTGCCGGTATAGAAACCGCTGCCATCCAGCCCGCCGCCGAGGCTCCAGTTGCGGCCATAACAATGGGCCAGCAAATTGTGATGGAAGCTGCCCGTATCCCCTCCTATCGTTGCGGCATAACCGTGGGCGGTACCGGGAGGATAGTTTTGATGCCCCGCCACATTGAGCGCTTCAGAGATCAGCGTGCGCTGCAGCGTAATATTTTTGGCGCCTCTTGAACTGAACGCTTCATCGATCGTCCAGCTGATGGAGCAATGGTCCATAATGCTGTGATTGGCCCCGGTTAGTCCCATGCCATCAAATGTAGGCCCGGCTCCTACCCTCACGCGCATGTGCCGCACAATCACATCATTGCCTGTTATACCAAACGGAGCGCTCCGTATGGTTATACCTTTGCCCGGTGCCGTTTGTCCTGCAACGGTAACATACGGCTGGTTGAGCACCAGGCGCGATTTGAGTTCAATCACCCCCGATACATTGAATACAATAGTGCGGGGACCGATGTTGTTTTCCACCGCTTCCCGCAAACTGCCGGGACCTGAGTCGTTGAGATTGGTAACTACCACTACTTTTCCTCCCCTTCCGCCTCTTGCAAAACGTCCATATCCCTCTGCATCGCGGAAAGCAAGTTGCCGGGGACGGTAGTACCACACATTGCCGCGGGTGACGTTGCCATCGGCATCTTCCTGGTCCACACGCCAGTAGTACTTATCCATACTGTACTGGTTACCGATGGCAAAAGAAGTGCCTGCAAGGCGGCCTTTGTAGGAGGGAGAGGATTCGGTAGCATTGGCAACCGCCGCAGAGTCCGTACCGAAATAAAGACGGCTTGCCGCCGCATTTGCGGCGTTGGTCCACGAAAGGTTCAGCGTACCGTTATCGGCGTTCACATGCTCATCGCCATGCTGCGGGTAAGGCAGCCGCGCCTGGTACAGCGGATTGGTGGTGTTGATTTCGATGCCGTTGATCATAAGATTCTTATTGCTGGCAGCACTGGTTGTATCTGCCGCAAACAGCACCACCACGTCCTGCCCCGGCACTGCATCTGCATACATATAAGCTACCGGCACATTGGACGTAATGGTTTCGCGAACGCTCAGCACAAAATCTTCATACTTCTTTTGCCCGTCCAGGTAAATGTCAATCGGTGCAAAGGTGTTGGTGGCAGGATTGTCAACATTGTTGTGATAGGTCAGCACACTGTGCCTGCCCGCCGGCAGTCCGCTGATTCGCATTTCTATCTGTGCGCCGCTGTTTCCGCCGTTCACTCTTATACCATCGCATACAAGGCGGGCATAATGCGGCGCATCGATGCCGGCTTTGTACCAGTTGGTGGACAGCTTGTCGCCATAAGGCCCTTTGCGGATCAGTTTGATCTGAACGCCGCCGTCCAGCAGCAACGTGGCCGTGTCGCCCGTGGAAGAAGGCAGGGTCCAACCGAGGTAACCCGGGTTCAGCACTTCCGCATCGCGGCGGCCGGTCTGGTTGCAATCAATTTTAAATACCGGGTGCTGGGCAAATGCACCTGTGAAAATGCCCGAAAGAAAAAAAGCGCACATGCCAGGCGCCTTGTTAGTAAAAGACATTTCATACGCAAATTTTAATCGTTGGGGTATATGTGTTAATCGAAAGCAATACGAAACACGGCAGTATCACCGGATCTTGTTATTCATCAGGTGGAAAACACGTGCAAACGATGCGCGCTGCATCGATCAAAAGAAATGGCAGAAAAAGGAGTGGTAACAAAAGGAATGGCCGGGGCAAGCGTGTTTCCATTCATATACAAGATCGTTAGTTGGGTTAAGTGCTGTAAGAAGGACAAGCGTTCAGGAGATCGATATGCCAACTAAAATAGCCCTGTACTCCCTGCTTAAAAATGTCAGGTTCTACTAATATGATGGAAGATTTTACTTTTTTATGGTTGCGCACGGTTACCGGTAGTGCGTTTCGAGCGAAGCTGTTCGCACAAAAAGCGATGGGTAGTCTATCACGAACCCCCATTCGTCTACCTCGATCGTAGCTTCAAAATCATTAGGAACATTCTCATAATGCCAGGCTGTATCGCCAAGGCGGGTGTATTGTTGTTGCGCCGGCCTGAGCTGCCCCTCGAGCAGGTCCACGTACAATACGCGAATTGCGCGCTGCTCATTACGCGCCAGCCCGAGCCTGTTGATGGGTAACGTGTTGGTAAAGGGTGTCAAAGGTATGTCAACATCTATGCATCCCGTAAACTGGTCTGCCGGCCCCTGCTCATTGCGCCAGTTGCCTTTGCCATCGCCTTCATACTTTATCGATTGCAGCTGGTTGTTGTGGCGGCTTTCAATTTCAAAACGGATCGTTTCCCAGTTACGATTCGTTTCAATAAGATAATCCACTTTATAAATGGTATTGTTATAATACCCTACAATGGTAGAAGTAATGAGCGCTCCTTTTTCTGAATGGTTCACGAGACAATTCTCGAGAGAATAATATTCGCGCCCTGTCCAAAGAAGGTTCCATTGCATAACTGGTTGCGATTAGTGCGGATACTAATATATGATATCGGCAGCTTTCGCCCAATAAAACCCGTGGTTGCCGTTGGCGGCTGCAGCTGTGTCTCATTTTCCCCCCTATAATGTCGCTGTTACACCACATGGATATTCATCATTGCATATAGTTTTGTCCTGTCATTTAAATCATAACAGCAAACACTCAATTTATGAATACCATGTTTAAAACAAGGAATGTACAACGATTCTACCGGGCTGCTTTAGCCCTCACACTGGCAGGAAGCACTTTATTATCTACCTTTTCCTGGGCGCAGACGAGTACCAATACCGCAAAGCAAAAGCCGCCGGTATCTTCACCAACGGCACTGAAATCGGGTTATGCTCCCGTGAACGGCCTTCAATTGTATTACGAAATCCACGGCAATGGACAACCGCTCGTATTGCTGCATGGCGGCCTCGGAGCAATAGACATGTTCGGCGCACACCTGCAAACGCTGGCCAAATCGAGGCAGGTGATCGCTGTGGACCTTCAGGGCCATGGCCGTACCGCCGACATCGACCGCCCCATCAGCACAGAATTGATGGCCGACGATATTGCCGCCCTGTTAAAACACCTGAAAATTGCCAGGGCCGATATTTTCGGTTATTCAATGGGCGGCGGAGTAGCCCTGCAAACGGCCATCCGTCATCCGGAGGTAGTGGGAAAACTGGTGGTAGTATCTGCGCCTTTTAAGAGAAGCGCCTTTTACCCCGATATCCTTGCGCAGCAGGCACAGGTAGGCCCCGAAGCCGCTGAATTTATGAAGCAAACACCCATGTACGAAACGTATGCGCGCCTGGCGCCGCGGCCCGAAAATTTTCCCCGCCTGCTCCAAAAGATCGGCGATGCCATGAAGGTGGATTACGACTGGTCGGCAAAGATCAAAACCATTAAAGCGCCTACCCTCATCATTGCTGCCGATTCAGACCTCTTCCCGCCTTCGCATGCCGTTGAACTGTTCGGCTTATTGGGCGGCGGTCAGCGCGATGGCGGCTGGGATGGTTCCGGCATGCCGGCTTCACAGCTTTCCATTTTACCCGGACAAACGCATTACAACATATTTATGTCGCCCGCCGTATATACAACGGCGCTGGCCTTCCTCGATGCGCCGGCGAAGAAATAAGCCCACAGCATTGAAGCGTAGCAAAAAAGAACATACCAGGCAGTTGAGCCTGGTATGTTCTTTTCTTTTGTTTCCCTTCCCGGCGGTATTGTTGGAATATAACAATATAACAATCAATGTATATACCTATACACCAAACTATCCCTCCTGCTGCCCTGCAGCATCAGTTTCTTCGATAACCGGCCGTGCCTGTCGTATTCGTTTATATACTCCCAGTGATCTACAGTGCTGGTTGTGCGCGTTTTGCCGGTACTGTTGTGCTCACTGAAAACAAACTCCCAAATGAAGTGTTCCTCCGTAAACATCACGAACAGGTTGTCAATAAAGTACAAAGGGTTCAACCCCTCATCGTAGGTAAAGGTCGTTACCAAAACGGGAGTGTGAGATATTGTTTGTAGCCACTGCACGAGGTTATTCTGGCTGTTGAAGGTGAGCGTATCGAAATTTGCGCTGGACGGCGATCTGCGTTCCGTGATCGTCCTGATATTCCCTCCTTCATAAGTGATAGTATACCGGGCAGGGGCGGCAGGAACAATACGTAGATAGTAGGTAAAGCCGGTGATCCGCCCCTTGTGGTCGTATTCGATATCACCGTTGGTGGATACCAGCGTTCCGTTCTGCACCAGGCTTACGGAATCGATCTTCTTACCACGATGCACCACGCGGTAAACATATCCCGATCCCGGATAAATTGCCCGGATCGAATCTATAAAACCGGCACGATCGTAATAAAACACGTAACGGCGGGAACCGTGCATCAATTCCTTCAGGAAAGGTTCCTTTTTTCCCTTGTGAAAAAAATCCCGGAAATCGATCTTGTGGCAGGAGATTAAAAAGAGGATTCCAGTGGTAATGCTAACTAAAATGACTTTCTTTTTCATGTCGACAAGGTTTTGGGTTTACAAATAGAAATGCCTATTCGCCAGGAATGGTGCAAAAGACTAAGAGCGAGTACAGTAAGAATGGTCGTTTCGGGATAAAAGGAAATTTATCGGGTGGGTAGCTTCCTGGTACCGGAGATACACGTGCGAAATTAGAGAATTATTTAGCAATATGCTTCTATCTTTTTTCGGAAAAAGTGTGTATTTTATCGGCTGCACGCATCATCCACTCCAAACCAACTCACCATGCGCACCTGTATCATCATTTTATTGGTCATAATTTCCCTGGGTTCATACGCCCAGGCGGAAGATTCAGCCTCCATCCTGATAAACCAGGGAATAGCCCTGCACGATAAAGGAGATTATGAAGGCGCCATCAGGCTGTACGACGAAGTGATTGGCAAAGATCCCAACAACTACCTCGCTTTGTATGAAAAGTCGTTGTCGCTGTACTATTCGGGAAAATACCAGGAATGTGTTGATCTCAGCAAGCAGTTGCTCCGGCAGTTCCCGAATGGAAAAGACAATGCAAAAGTGCATGTTAATTATGGCTCCGCCCTGGATGCCCTCGGAAAGCCCGACGATGCCATTGTCGTATACACGGAAGGCATAAAAAAATTCCCCGGCTCTTACCTCCTGTACTTTAACCGGGGCATCACTGAAATGGCGCAAAAAGAAACCGCGAAGGCGACCGAAGATTTCAAGAGATCCGTCAGTTTAAACCCGCACCATGCTTCTTCGCATCAGTACCTCGGATACTGCATGTACTATAAAAACAAAGTAGCCGCAATGATGTCGTTAATGACGTTCCTGATGCTGGAACCCGAAGGACAGCGAGCACAAAAAAACCTCAAGGCCTTGCTGGAGTTATTAGGATCGAATGTGGAGAAAAAGGACGATAAGAATATTACCATTTCGCTCACAATGGATGCCGCAAAGCCCAAACGAAACAAAGAAGACGATTTCCAGATGACGGAACTGACATTAAGCATGCAGCAGGCCCTTTTCCTCGGCGACAAAAAAGACCTCAGCCCTGCACAAAAGCTGAAAGAAACACTGGAAGTAATCGCCGTGATCGATCCCGGCAAGAAAAATAAAAAGAAAGGGTTCTTCACAAAGTTTTATGTTCCCTTCTTCAATAAAATGTTCGCGGACAGCAGTATGCTGGAAACCGCTTCCTACATCATGCATTCTTCCGGAAATAATGTTGAGATTTCAGAATGGCTGAGGCAGAATAAACCGAGGGTGGAAGCTTTTTACAAGGCCCTGGAAGAATACCGGTGGATCAAAGAAGATTGACAGGGATCCACAATTCAATAGCACCATTGCCCGGAGAGATCATCACCAGAACATCATGACTGGAAATGGAAAAGATTCGGCCTTTTTTACCAACGTCGATCAGCTGGTACACGTACCACGGCAATAAGGCCAGTTGTTTGCGATAGGGAGTGACCAGGTATTTCTGGGCGGTTATCCTTTTTTGCAGCAATTTTCCTTCTTCCGTTATGGCATTGTCTGCCAGAAACCCATAGTTCAACCGTATGCCGGCTGTTGCGCTGACGCAGATCACGTCGGGGCAACTGAATACCATCTGTTTGTCGCCGAATTCTTCCGGCAGCCCATTGATCCATTTCAAAAAATCTTCCCGGGAAGCGGCATGGAATCTGCGGTAATAGTAAACTTTGGAAACAAGCCGCTCCATTCTCACCAATCCTTCCTGCTGCCCCGAAAGGGCATATTCTATTTCGTCGAAAAAGTTTTCGTATACACCTTGCCGTATATCCCGATCGAGAGGCAAATCCTTCAGGGCACGAAAAGAACCGGGACTGATACCGAAATGACCGGAAAAGGCTTTTGAAAACGCGTGTTTGCTGGCATATCCCACACGGTCGGCAATCTCGCTGCAGGAAAAACCGGAATGTCTCAGCAGACCACCGGCATATTCCAGCCTGTATCTTTTAATATATTGCCACACCGGTTCTCCTGTAACCTCTTCGTACAGGTGCCTGAACCGGCTGTAGGAGAAGTGTGTGAAATCGGCGAGCGCCCGGATAGAAAATGGCTTGTCCAGATTATTCTCGATATAATCGTGAGCGGGATAAACAATTTTCCGGACCAGGTGAGCGTGAAGAGACATGCCTTTTCTGCAGCTTGCTTTTACCAGCAATCTAAGCAAAAAAGGCATATAGGCGAAGGGGCACTGCTTTGCCACGCGGTTCGCGTGCAGGAGAAAAAGCCCCCGTGCATCCATAAACGTGTCAGTACTTCCCCAGTTGCAGGGCCACCTGGCATGTTAACCCGCTCAGGTCGGCGGAACTGAGTTGCTCAAATTTTCCTGCTCCTATCCACCGGTATCCCACGCCAAAGGCTGCCCGCAACTTTTTCGTCAGGTTCAATTCGAGGTTCACCATTGGTTCAATAACAGCAAACCCGGGCGAATTGAACGTTGTACCATGGTCTCCGTCGGCTTCAATAATGTACTCGTTACTGCTTCCCGCACCGAACAGGGAAGTGATCGTAACATGCAGCGGCTTGTTCGACTGCAGAATGGCGCCCAGCAACAGACCGCCATATCCGTAACCAACCGCCATTTTCTGATGGGGAATTTCGGTGGTCATCCCATTTCTCCTTTGTATGTAATGACCATAAAACGTTGTTCTCACCACTTTTCCCCAGCCGCTCACCCCTACAATGAACTTTCTGTCAAGGATAATTCCCAGGCTTGCGCCTAACAGCGGAGAGGCGGTCTCCTCCATCCTTGAACCGTGAAAATGGACCTTAAGCCCCGAAGAAAAGAAAAATGTCTGTATCCGGTTTCCCGACGACTGAAATAAGGTTTTGGGTTCTTCCTGTGCCCGAAGGTGACCTGCCAGCAGCACGTGCACAACCAATAGGATGAGTGTTTGTTTCATAAAAAATATTTTACACCAAAACTACCGGCAGGGCACCTGCAGCGGGTTGTCCATTTTGTCTTTTAATTCGGGGCAACGCGTTTTAGTTCACCGGGTTAGCTGCCTTCACATATTTCCTGATTGCGAAAACGTTTTTTCTTTTTTTGAAATAGCTCCCGGCAGCCCGCGTCTAATTTTGCGCAAAATTTTATAGTAACATGCTTAGGAGGTTTTCATTGATTGCCACAGCCCGGTCAGGATTACTTGCGGCTGTTCTGTTCTTTACTGTTGCTGCCGCCGCACAGGATGGCACCATCAGCGGATATGTAAAAACAAGTGATGGCGCCAGCGCTGCTGAGGTGAACGTGCAATTGAAAGAAATAAAAAAAGCTACTACCAGCCGCGAAGACGGCTCTTATAGCCTTACCGGCGTTCCGCAGGGAAACTATACACTGATTATTTCTTTTGTTGGTTTAAAAACCATTCAAAGACCGGTTTCGGTAAATGCCGGCGAAACGGTTCGGCTGGATTTTACGCTGGTGGAAAATATGACGGAACTCTCCGCCATCATCGTTGCCGCCAGCCAGTCGGTGAATAAAAGGCCGGTATCGGCCGGCAAAATGCCGGTTGAGCCCATGGACCTGCCGCAGGCAATTGCAACGGTAGGTGAACTGACCATAAAAGACCAGCAGGCGCAACGCCTGAGCGATGTGGTGAAAAATGTGAACGGTGTATACCTCAGCACCACACGGGCGGGCACGCAGGAAAGCTTTTCTGCAAGAGGCTATGGCTTTTCCTCTACCAATATGTTCAAAAACGGGTCACGCGTCAATTCCGGCGCCATGCCCGAAGTAAGTTCCCTGGAAAGCGTGGAAATATTAAAAGGAGGAACTGCTATACTCTATGGTAACGTGGCGCCGGGTGGTATACTGAACATGGTGACCAAAAAACCAAAGTTTGAATTTGGCGGAGAGGTAAGCGTGCGTACAGGAAGTTATAACCTGTGGAAACCTGCCCTGGACATCTATGGCCCCATCAGCAAAAACATTGCATACCGGGTAAACGCTACTTTTGAAACGGCCGACAGTTACCGCGACAAGGTGTCTTCCAAACGGTACTACGTCAATCCTTCGTTGTTGTTCAAATTGGGAAGGCGCACGGAGTTGATTGTGGAAGGCGATTACCTGAAACACGATTTTACTCCCGACTTCGGGATCGGCTCTTTAGATAACACCCGCATTGCAAATGTACCGCGTTCAAGGTTCATGGGTACAGACTGGCAATACAATACTACGCAACAAGCTACCACTTCAGTTACTTTAAAACATTCGTTAAGCAACAACTGGCAGCTGAGCAGCACGCTTTCTTACCAGCAGTTCGAAAGAGATTATTATGCCGTAGAAAGAATACAGGCAAAACTGAATGGTGATTGGGCGCGCCCCCTCGGCCGGGTAGACACCAAAGAAAAGTTTTTTACCGGGCAGATAAATCTCAACGGCAAATTCAAAACTGCAGGTATTGAACATACGCTGCTGGCAGGCGTGGACGCCGATCATTCCCGCACCGAAACCTACAACTACGACATCCAGGGTAAGATCTACGATACGATCAACATCGTTGATCCCTCCAAATTTGTACCGCGCTCAGATATTCCACTCGCAACCCGGGAAAGACTTGTGGAAACTCCCCTCCACCGGTTTGGCGCCTACGTGCAGGACCTGATCAGCATAACTGACAAGATCAAGTTGCTGGCAGGCGTTCGCTGGTCGTTCCAGGAATCGCCGGCAGCAACCACCACGCACCTTTTGAAGAACGATTCCATTTCAAAAAGCGCCTACCGGTCAGACAATGCTTTCTCTCCAAGAGTAGGCCTGGTGTATAAGTTACGGCCAACCACTTCATTCTTTGCCAGCTACTCCAACTCTTTTGCCATCAATAACGGGCAAGACATTTATAATAATGCTTTACCCCCATCGATCATCGATCAGTATGAGGTTGGCGTGAAGAATATTTTTTTCAATCACAGGTTAACAGTGAATGTTACCGCCTACAAGATCATCAACAACAACCTGGCGCAGACGGCGCAGTTCGACAGAAATGGCAACCCTAACAACAATAGTAATCTGAAGGAGCTTACCGGCCAGACAACCAGCAATGGCGTGGAAGTAGACATCAACGCCCAATTCATCAAGGACCTGTCCATCATTGCCGGCTACAGCTATAACGACATGCGCTATACGAAAACTCCCGACAGGCCGGGAAGCTATGTTACCGGCGAACGGCTCGTGAATACGCCCGCACATACTGCCAACGGAAGCATTTTCTATACGTTCACCAAAGGCGCGTTGAACGGATTTAAAGCAGGAGCCTCGGCATTTTATGTTGGAAAACGTTTTGGCGGATGGAATAATACCAAAGGTCAGTCGCAAACTTATTCCAGGCTGATGCCGGTGGATGGCTTTACCACCATTGACGTGTCTGCAGGGTATACTTTCAAAAAGTTGTCGGTACTGGCTAAATTGTCCAATATCACCAACGCACTCAATTACTATGTGCACGAAAACTATAGCATCAACCCGATTCCGCCGCGTCAGCTGGTGGCTACGTTATCGTACAAATTTTGAATAAATGCGTGTTTCAATATGAACCACAGAGACACATCAGGCACAGAGCGGCACGGAGGGAAAACCCTGTGCCGCTCTGTGCCTGATGTGCCTCTGTGGTTTTGTTTGTACTTGTTACTTTTACATTTTTTACTTTAGTGATTCCCGAAATGAAAAGACAAGCTCCTCCCAGGTCTGCCTGGCAAAAAGCCAGAAAACTGTTCAACGATATTCACCTCTGGCTGGGTCTTACCAGCGGATTGATTGTAATAGTGGTCTGCTTCAGCGGCACCGTGTATGTTTTCAACACAGAGATCACCGAGTGGGGAGCGCCGCACTTATATAAAGTAAGCAATTACGAAGGGCAGCAGCGGATCCCGGCCGATTCGCTGTTGAAAAAAATGCAGGCTGTTGCCAAACGCAAAATCAGCAGCGTATCCATTCCGGCAGATCCTGACCGCACCTACCAGTTCAGCATTCGCGGCGCGGGCAATAAAAGAGGCGCGGGCGTTACGTATTATGTCAATCCCTACAACGGTGAAATTGCAGGTACATCAAAAGATAAGAACGGCGCCAAAGAATTTATGAGCACCATGTTCAGCCTGCACCGCTGGTTGTTGTTAGACAAGGTGGAGAAACCGATCATCAACGGTATAGAAAACCGGGAACTTGGCAGTATGATCACCGGCTGGGCCACCATTATTTTTACGCTGGGATGCCTTACCGGCCTCGTGATCTGGTTTCCGCAACGCATCAAAAACTGGAAGCAGGGATTAAAGATCAAATGGAGGGCCGGATGGAAAAGGATCAATCACGATCTGCACAACACCCTCGCTTTTTACGCACTTTTCTTTTTATTGCTTATGGGCATTACAGGCCCGCAGTGGAGTTTTGACTGGTACCGGACCAGCCTTCAAAAAACATTGGGCACTTATAAAGCGCCGCCACAAAACGGGAGAGCCGGAAACAGTAATGAAGCAAGGAAGTCGCAAAACGGACTCGCGCAAAATCGAAAGCACGCCTCTGACAGCACTGCCGCGCAGACAAGCGCTATTTCCCTTGAAAATTATATCAAGGCCGGCGATTCATTGCTGGCATACCGGGGTAATTACATGATAGCGCTTCCCGCGGAAGCAGGAGCCCATGCCATGGTCACCAAAACCAAGCTGGGATTCTTTGCACCGGCCGCGGGCGACAGAATAACGATTGATCCGGCAACCGGAAAAATTGCGAAGGTGGATATATTTAAAGATAAACCTGTCAACGAACGCATTGCAGGTTCTATACGCGCCATTCATGTAGGCAATGTATATGGCACCTTTACCAAGATACTCTATTTCCTGGCCTGCCTCATTGCCACCACCCTGCCCATTACCGGAACATTGATATGGCTGAACAAGATGAAAAAGGGTAAAAAAAGAAAAAAGCAATTGCCCCGGACAGAAAGCGAGGCAACACCCGTTGCCTGATCCTCCGGGGCAGTAGCCCATTTTTAGTTGAACAGTCCTTTTAGTTTGTCCATTACGGAACCTCCCGATAAAAGGGATTTGAGGTCTTGCACGTCTACATCATTATCACCATCCGAGTCAAGACCGCCTTTGAATTTGGAAACCATCTCACTCATATTGAGATTGGCGGTACGGCCTCCGCTTAACTGGTTAAACACGTCCTGCAGATCAAAACTGTTATCGTTGGGGTCGGCAGTTTTCTGTCCAAATTGTTTGAGAATAGTGGGTATCAGGCTGCCTGCAATGCCTGATGCCTGCTGACCATTCAGGTTGAACTTCTCCTGCAGGCGTTGCTGCAGTCCGCTGCTGGTGTCCTGTACCAGCGGATTCTGCTCCACCCCATCGGCATTGCCGTTAAAAAGGTTAAGCACACTCTTTACATTACCACCCGAGAAGGCATTCTGCAGCGAGCTGATAATAGAGTTACCAGTTTCCTGGATCGCTTCATCGTTTCTTTCATTGGGAATAGCAGGGTTGTTGATAATAGCATCGCCTGCATGTTGCCTGATCAGATTCATGAGATTGTCCAGCATAAAAAAATATTTAGTCGTGATTGTATACAAGGTAAGCGGTGACACTTACCACGGTGGTGTGATCAGGGCGTGCTCATTTACATCGAGGCGGAAAAGATAAAGAATTGAGCGGGTTCGAAAAAATTAATTTAGCGTGAAGTTATTTCCGCAGCGCAGGATAAATGTATTCTCTTGCCAATGCGGAAGCGTTATTGTCGATATTCCACTTATTGTAATTTCCGGCAGTTACTACAATCACCAGTTTCCGGGCCTTGTCAATGAAAATTCGCTGATCGCCATTGCCTACACATGCTATTATGTTGGCGGGCTGCTGTTGTATGGTGTCGTTGTACAGCCAGAACTGGTATCCATAAGCACCATTATGGGTCCGTATGTGCGGATGAACCGATTCCTGCACCCATTTTTCCGGAATTATCTGTGTGCCATTCCAGGAACCATTATTCAGGTAGAGCAATCCGAATTTCAACAAGTCTCTCGAACGTAATCTTAACCCCGAGGCGGCGGCATATTCTTCGGTGCCGAGATAAATGGCCCATTCATACCGGGTTATTCCCAACGGCTGAAAAAGATTTTTCGCCGCAAATTCGTGGATCCTTTGCCCGGTGGTCTTTTCAATGATAGCAGCCAGCAATTGCGTAGTGCCGCCGTTATATTTCCATTGCTTGCCGGGCGGCATTTCCATAGGCTGACTCAACACATATTCAACCGGGTTTTTACTCATCACCATTCTTATTTCGCTGTTTTCGGGATTATCGTAAGGAACATCTTCATTCCATTTTAATCCAGATGTCATGGTCAGCAAGTGTTCGATGGTGAGTAACGATTTCAGCCCGGTGTCCTGTTGTGCATATTCCGGGAAAAAATCAAAAACCCGCTGACGGGAGCCTTTAATTTTACCCTGCTGCATCAAAATGCCCATACAGGCCGATACCATACTCTTGGTAACGCTGCGGATATCATGCAGGCTGTCTGCCGCATGGCTTCTTACACCGGCAGTCACACCCCACACCTCATCCGGGCCCGTCCAGTATTTTTCATATACCAGTTTGTTATCTTTTGCAATCAACACACTGTGAATGTTGGGGAAGGTTCCGTTACCTACGGCCGTATCGATGCGGTTGATTACGCTGGCGTCCATGCCCACCTCAGCCGGCAATGCCGGCATAAATTCGCTTTGCGGCTCTTTTTGAGATGGAGCGGATTGCCCGCAGCCTGCCACGATGTACACGGAAAGCAGAACAAGAAAAAGTAGGGAAATGCTTCTGAACCGAATGTGCCGGGTGATCATAACTGTATAATTTACCCGTAAAATAACGGTACGCCTGCCGTTTTAAATTGTAAATTTTAGACAGATGCAGAAGCCGTGATCAGGCGCGGCACCTCGTAATTGCCTTTTAAGAACTTCGAGGGCGGCAATGAAGTATAACTTTTAAAGTCTTTTATAAAGTGCGACTGATCATAATAACCGAGGTAATGGCAAATATCCGTCAGGCGCTTGTTCGTTTTATAAATTAAAGTAAGGGCGTTGTAAAACCGGCGTATATTAAAAAATTCTTTAGGGGTGTAACCGGCAAACTGCAGAAACTGCCTCTCAAGTTTTTTATAGTACACCCTGTTACGGTTACAAAATTCAATGACCGAATTTTCGCCGTAATTATTGGTGAATCCGGAAAGCATTTTGTTAAACGCGTAATGCGGCGCAATGGAGTAGTTGGCCTTTTTCAGAAAAAACTCCGTGGCAGCAATTTTCCGGCTGTCGCTGTCGCTATTGATCACTTCTCCATACCATTTCGCGGTGTCAATGCCTTTCAATACCTGTGCAGCCTCCATCAATTCATTCAGCAGGCAGGAAGCGGGAACATCACAAAACAAATGGAAGCAGGCCGGCCTGAAACGAATGCCCCATACAGCCCCCGGCTGAAAAACAGCATTGAAAAAGGTGTTGCGTTGCCCTAATACATAAATGCTGCTTTTCAATTCAAACGTTTTGCCGGCACTGTTCCATAAAATGGCGGCGGCGCCCATATTGATCATGACCTCCACTCGCCCACCCGGAACAATCAACTCGTGCTTTGGAGCAGCACCCGCGGGAAATTGCGCCAGCCAGTAACATTCAATGTAATCAGCCAGTTCTTTTGATGGTTTGTATTCCCTGTAATCCATCCTACTAATTTACGGTAAAGCCCCATACCCCCCTCTTACGGTAACCCTTTCACAAAATGCTTCATGGCTATATTCATGAACTGTGCAAATTCCGGGTTGGGTTTGCCGTCGATGGAAGTATACCGCTCATCGCTCAGGTACAGATCGCCGAGGCCGGCATACGCTTCTGCCTGTTTATCGGGCAATGCCGATGTGCCCCAGAACTCACGGATCAATGCATAATGCTCCGCAATTTCTTTTTGCACTTTTTCACTCGTGGGATCTTCGTGCATGAGCGCCAGTAAGCGATTACGATTTCCGGCCGCAGCCGATGCCAGTTGTTCGAATTCGGCTTTTGTTTTCTTGCGCAAATGGTTTTCAGACCGCTCCACCGCATCGCCCCATTTTTGCTTTGCTTCCTCCCGCCAGGCCGTTGCCTGTTCGCGAGGAAGCCCTTCGTATAGTTCGTCAATGCTCAACATGGTTTCATTTTTAAGGTGATCGATTGTTTTGTCAATGGTTGCCAGCAACGTGGTGATCTGCTCCCGCCGATTCAGCAATACCTGCCTGTGCCTTTCGAGCGATTGCACCTGGTCGAAATCCGGGTCGTGGAGCATGGCGGCGATCTCTTTCAGGGGCATGCCGAGCGTCTTATAAAAAAGAATTTGCTGCAGGCGCAATGCTTCGGCCCTTCCATAGTACCGGTATTTTTTTTCGGTGCGTATGGACGGCTTCAGCAAACCGATCTGGTCGTACAGGTGAAGTGTCCGGACACTTACTCCCGCCAGATCCGCCAGTTTTTTAACCGAATAACGTTCCACCCGTTGTTGTTTTTCCTTTGACGCAACAAACATAAGGTATGACGTAAGGGGAGGGTCAAATTTTTTTGAATGTTTTTTTGTGGCGACCCACTACCGTAATTGCTTTCCGCCGGACACCATCTTTTTTTGATGCAGATCGGCCGCTCCGTCATCGGCTCCATCGGCTTTCAGGCGTTGAATAATGGCCTGTCCCACCTTTCTGCCCAGTTCCACTCCTACTTCATTGTCGGTGCGGAAATGAATGCCACCATGAAAACGCGATTCGGCGCCGTCCTTACACATTTTATCAAACACCGCTTTATCTGCGGAGAAAAAATAGGTATATAGTTCCGCCGCCATGGCGCTGATGGCAGCATGGCCCGAGGGGTAACCGGGAAAGGGCGGTGTGGGCAGCAATGGTTTATACGTGGTATCATATTGATCGGGACGAATACCCCAATATGCATACTTGGCATCCCAGCAGGCTACGAAGCCATCATAAATGCCTACCGCTTTGGCGGCATACATACGGGCGGCACGCGGCGGATTGAGATGCAGGTTATGTTCGAAAATCTTCTGATGCAGCAATTCATCACCCGAAAACTGGCTGGCATAATAAAATGCGTTGGCTTTTGAACTGAACGTTTGTTTGAAATTTTTCAACTCCTCCATATCCTTTGCAAAGTCCGGTGGTGGCCCCGGCCTGAACTGGCTGGCGCTGGTAAGTACTACTGTTTTGCATTGACCGGCCAGCGGCAGCATGGGTTGTTTCCCTCTCCAGAATGCAGGCCCCTGCGGTATCCGGCCATCCCAGGCATTCGTGGGCGTAAAATCTTTGGTGCGTGCAATGGCTGCTTCCGCAATTCTTTTCCCGAGTTCAAAGCCGGCACGGGTGTCGCCGGGGAAGGCCATGCCGGCCGCAATGCGCGCTGCCATAGCGCGTTGCGCCATCCGGTTCACCGAGTCTGCGAGTTTGGGAAAAAAGTGCGCGATAACGGCAACGGCCGCGCCGGCTGCCACGGAGTGCTCGCAGGGATAGGAAGGACTTTCGGGATCCAGCCCATACCGCTTTATTCGCTGATCGGCGGCAAACGGTCGCGGTCTGTTATATGCATATTTGGTATCCCAGGCAGCAATAGTGGCATCATAAGTAGCTACGCCGAGCAACATATTGGAAAGCGCACCATTATATCCCATATCGGTCATCCAGACCTTTGCCATCATTTCCTGCCAGTGATAACCGGGTGCGCCTGCATTCCAGTATACAATTTGCTGCAGGCCGTCAGCATCCAGTTGCCGTTGCCGGGCAAGTACTTGCGCAATTTCGTCCTTAAGGGCAGGAGGAGCGGGTAAACGATAATCCTTACCTGAAGATATGAACCAGGTTTTCCACGTACCTGCGCGCGGCTCCGTCTGGGCCCGAAGTTGAGCAATCAGCAGGCCCAGCATGATGATAATGGTCAGGCTTTTTTTCATAACTAAGTATTTTCCGCAAGAATACCCCATTACACAAAGCCGGGATCTGCGCCGTCAACAGACAGCAGAACAGGGTAAACAAATTGCTGCAAATGCCGGCGGCAGAAATTCCGGTGGGTAATCCGCAGGAGTCGTTAACTTGAAGCAAGGAGGATCGTCTGTCACCGGTTGACCATTTTCCGCCGCTGGTTTACCATAAAGCCGGTTCTGCAGACTGCAAACGGAAAAGGACCGACCTTTCGCGAAATTTAACGGCGTAACGGTATGAAGCAACTGTTCAACATAAAGCGTTTCCGGTTCTACCTGTGGGTGGGATTGGCCTACTTTCTTGTAGGGTTGCTGACGGGCCTGGCCACAGAAAATGGTACGTTTTCAGGAAAGGCTTTGAACGGGCTGTGGGAGGCCGTGTATGTTACGGTGGTAAACTACTTCTTCTTTGAATATACCTGGCCGCGGCTGAGTGTGAACAGGATCCTGCGCTCGGTATTTCTCATTTTTGTGCAGATATGGTTGTACTCGGTTATGGCTTATGGATGGCGGCAGCTCGGGATTACCTGGGAAATTTACACGCCCTATGTCACCTACAGCAATGCAGGAAAAGGCATTGGCGACCAGATGGGCAACAGCATAGGTTCGCTGATCTTTTTCGGGCTGGTGCGGCATATTTATAACTACCGCAAACTAAAGCTGTCGGCGCAGCAACTGCGTATCGAAAAGCAGGAAGCGGAACTGAACTATCTCAAGTCGCAGACCAACCCGCATTTCCTGTTCAACACTTTAAATAACATCTACGCGCTCACGAGAGATAAATCCGACCTGGCGCCCGAGTCGATCCTCCGGTTGTCGAAAATACTGCGCTTTATGTTGTATGAAGCCGGCGGACAATACATTGCCGTTGAACAGGAATTGAAGATCATGAGCGACTATATAGCGTTGGAGCAACTGCGTTATGACGAATCGCTGCACGTCAATTTCAATTACGATGTGGAAGATATGAAACAGGCGCTGCCGCCGCTGTTGCTGATACCGCTGGTTGAAAATGCGTTCAAACACGGCGTTTCGGAAACAAGACACCGGCCGTTCGTGGATATTCACCTGTCTATCAACCGGAGGCAATTGCATTTTGAGGTAAAGAACTCATCTGATGGATTGCCCGAAGAACGCGTAAAGGAAAATATCGGGCTATCGAATTTGCGCCGGCAACTGCAATTACTCTATACCGATTACAGTCTTGCCGTGCAGCAGGGCGAATCGGTTTTCACCGCAACATTAAAAATCAATCTTGCCAGTCATGTCCAGAATAAAATGCATAATCATAGAGGATGAGCCGCTGGCGGTAAAAGTGCTGTCGGACTATATTGCGCAGGTGCCGTTCCTGGCGCTGCAGGCCACATTCAAAGACGCCATTGTGGCCACAGAGTTTCTGCGCAACCACACGGTGGATCTTATCTTCCTCGACATCCATTTGCCCAAATTGAAGGGCCTGGCCTTTTTAAAAACGATAACGCATCCGCCTGCTGTCATTATCACCACCGCCTATCACCAGTACGCTGTAGAGGGATTTAATCTGAACGTGACGGATTATTTGCTAAAGCCCTTCGATTTCGAGCGTTTTTTAGTGGCGGTGAATAAAGTAAGACCCGCATCGGCCAAGGAAAGCGTTGTATCCAACCAGGAAATAAAGGACTACCTGTTTTTAAACGTACAAAAGAAAAAGGTCAAAGTCCTTTTTTCCGACATCGTTTACATAGAAAGTCAGCGGGAATACATAAAAGTAGTGACCACCAAAAAAGAATACCTTTCCAAAATGAGCACGCATGAAATAGAAGAGCTGTTGCCCGCTCATCTATTCAAAAGAATTCACCGGTCATTTATCGTTTCAGTACATAAAATTGAATCGTATACGGCTGAAATGGTAGAAGTGAACGGCGTGGCGATACCCATAGGCCGCGGCTACAGGGATGTGATTGAAAACCTGTAGCGCACAGTTAAAAATGCCATCTAACAAATGCTTCGATGCCGGCATACCGGGGCAAACCCAGCTGCGCATACAGTTTAGCCGTGTGGGCATTCCTTTCTTCCGCGCGCTGCCAGAACTCGCGGGCATCCGTACCCTGGAACGGAACGGCATCTTTCTGTGATTGATGTATAAAAATGCCGTGCCGTTTTTTCAGAACCTGCTCCGGACTGAGCGGAATAGCCATTTCAATTTCGGTGATGTCCCACTCCTGCCATGCTCCTTTGTACAACCATACCCAACAGTGTTGCAGCCAGTCGTCGCCGCATTCCTTGATACGCCGGAGCGCTTCAAATACAATTTCCAGGCACACCTTATGGGTTCCGTGCGGATCAGCAAGGTCGCCGGCGCAATAGATCTGGTGCGGCTGAATTTTTCTGAGGAGCGCCATCGTTTGTATTACATCCTGCTCACCCTTGGGGTTTTTCTCGATAGTACCGGTTTCATAGAACGGCAGGTTCTGGAAAACTACATTTTCCTCCTTCAGCCCGATATACCGGCAGGTGGCCCTGGCCTCACATCTTCTGATCAAACCTTTTATGGCGCGGATTTCAGCGGTATCCATCTGGCTTTTCTTCTCGTGATCAAAATAGTGCTGCACCCTCTTTTTTATTGCAGAAGTGGTGGCGGTATCCACTCCGAAAAGCTCCTCGAAGCCGCCGGCAAAATCAAGGAAGCGCGTTACAAATTCATCATTTACCGCAATGTTGCCGGAGGTCTGGTACGCAACGTACACATCATGCCCCTGGTCCTGTAACCGCTGGAAGGTGCCGCCCATTGAAATGATATCATCATCTGGATGCGGTGAAAATATGAGGCAGCGTTTGGGATAAGGTTCCGAACGCTCCGGATGATTGGGCAACACCACACCCGGTTTTCCACCGGGCCAGCCCGTTATACTGTCTCTGAGAAAATAGAAAACTTGGAGATTGATCTCATAGGCATCGCCTTTTTCCACCAGCAGATCTCCCAATCCATTGTCGGTGTAGTCGCTGGTAGTTAAACTCAATACCGGTTTGTTCAATTTCAAGGCGGTATTGATGACTGCACGTCGCACCATTGCCGGCGTCCAATCGCAATCACCCGTTAACCAGGGCGATTTGAAACGTGTCAGTTCCGCAGCCGCAAAGCGGTCCATCACAAACACGCAATCCGGATGATTTTGCAGCAACGATGCCGGCACCGCATCGGTTGCAGGGCCTTCCACCGCAGCTTTGACGGCGTAGGCTTTTGAAGCGCCCCACGACAACAGCAGTATCTTCGATGCCTTTAAAATAGTTCCGATCCCCATGGTGATGGCGAGGCGCGGCACTTCTGCAATGCCGGCAAAATCCATGGCATTGGCTACGCGGGTGCTGTGCTCCAGGGTTACGAGGCGCGTAACGGAATAGATGCCGGAACCTGGTTCATTGAACCCGATATGGCCGTTTACGCCAATGCCCAGTATTTGCAGGTCAATGCCACCGTGCTGATCGATCAGTGCCTCATAAGCGGCCACATTGTTTTTAATGTTATCCCTCGGCCATTCACCGGACGGAATGAAACAATTTGCAGGATTGATATCGATATGATCGAACAGGTGTTTTTTCATAAACCGGTAATAACTCTGCGGCGCATCGCTGTGCATCGGATAATACTCATCGAGGTTAAACGCCACCACATGCCGGAAACTCAACCCTTCCTGCTGGTGCAACCGGATCAGTTCTTTATACAATGCTTTAGGGGTATTACCCGTTGCAAACCCGATGACACATTTTTGCTGCCGCGCCGCTTTTTCGCGGATCAGTGCAGCGATCTGATCCGCGGCATATTTTACACCCAATGAAACAGAATCAAAGATTTTACAGGGAATCTTTTCAAATGCGTCTACCATACTTATTATCTACATTAAGAATGACGGCTAATATTTTTTGAAGCGGTATCCCCTTATGCCAAAGTAGAGGATATACAAATAACAGAAAGCCGGTAACAGGAATGCTATTTCCCAGGTAGTATAGTCCTTGATCACTCCAAACAGCAGGCTGATCACAGCACCGCCCGCAATAGCGGTCGACAATACGCCCGACGCGATGGTGGTCAGATTGCCAAGGCCGGCTACCGACAGGGAGAATATCACGGCAAACATCACCGAGTTGAACAGCCCTACCATCACCATTGACCAGGCGGCCACGCTGCCTGTACTGTTGATGGAAACGAGGATACAGGTTACCGATAACAGGCTGAACAGCGCCAGCAACTTCTGGGGCGCCACCGCGCGAAGCAATACGCCACCCGCCAGCCTTCCCACCAGCATTCCGCCCCAATACCACGATACATACGGGTTGGCTGCCGTTTCGCTGATCGCCAGCAGGTCGGCTATATAATTGGTAAGAAAAGTACCTATCACCACTTCAGCTCCCACGTAACAGAATATAGCCCACACACCGAATTTCATGTTGCTGAACCGGAAGAGTTGCTTCAACTGTCCGCCGGTTGACGTGCCCGCACCGGCATTCATCTTGATAACGGGTAACTTCAACCGCCACAATATCAACGCGACTATGATAATAAACAGTGCAATGAACAGGTAGGGATCGCGCACGGCCTCGCTGGAATCACCGGCATCGTCGAGCCGGGACAATATAAAATGTGCGCCGAATAACGGGGCAACCGTAGTGCCAATGGAACCCATTGCCTGTACCAGCGTGAGACGTGCAGAAGCGCTTTCCGCGGGACCCAATACTGTGATATAGGGATTGGCCGCCACCTGCAGCAACACGATACCAATAGCCAGTATGAACAAAGCAGCCAGGAAAATAGTATACTCATGGAATACAGATGCCGGGTAAAATAACACCGCTCCCACGGCAGCTATTACAAAGCCCAATATCATGCCGTTCTGGTATCCGGTGCGCTGTACTATTTTTCCTGCCGGTATCGACATCAGGCCATAGGTAAGAAAAAAATAGAACTGTACCAGCGACGACGACGTATAACTCAAGTCGAACCCTTTTTTGAAAAAGGGCACCAGTGTATCGTTCAGGCAGGTGATAAAACCCATTATAAAATACAACACGCCCAGCGAGATCAACGCAGGCACATAATTGGAGCCGGCGCCGCGGTCTTTTATTTCATGGATCGGATCTGAACCAGCTATCAATGCCATAACCAAATTTATTTAATGAGTTGTAACGCTTCTTTTTCGCGGATGGAGTCCAGTGTTTTCCAGGCCTGGTACAAACTCCGGGGCACATGAAAACAGCCTTTCCATTTACCTCCTTTCAGGGGGATCAACACTTCTCCTTTGCGGTTCAGGTACCCGAACCATTCTCCATATTCCCTGTCGGAAAAATGAGAGAAAGAATAATCGTGCAGTTTTTCAAACCAGTGCCAGCACTTTTCATTGCCGGTAAGAAAATATGCCTTCAGCATACAAACGATCGCTTCTGCATGCACCCACCACAGCTTCTGGTCCCACTCCAACTGCAGCAACGGTTTTTGCTGATAATCCATGAAATAGAAGATACCTCCGTCCTTTTCATCCCAGCCAAACGCAAGGGTATGCAGCGCAATATCGGTAGCTTTTTTAACGAGGGCATTGTTATTGTCGCGAACCGCCAGGTCCATGAGGAACCATAACGCCTCCAGTCCGTGTCCGGGATTGATCAGCCTGCCTTCATACGTATCGGAACGTTTTCCGTCGTTCAGCACATTTTCAACAATGAGGTTGAGGTCCGGCTGATAGAATACATTGATCACTTCATGTACAGCCTTATCGATCGTTTCCTGTACCAGCGCGGCGGGCAACAAGTGCTCAATTTCCAGTACGAGGTTGGAAAGGATCATGGGCAGCGAGAACCCCTTCAGGTTCCGCGTTCCCGGATACGTTTTACTGTATTTTCCCTTCGGGTTGTCCTGGCGCTTTAAAATGTTATGGAACGTTTTCAAGGCAATATCTCCGTATTCCTCTATGCCGGTTGCTTTATACAATTGTCCGAAAGCCATGGCAGCAAAACAGTCGGAGAAAATATTGTAAGGCTGCACCAGGGGGTTCCCTTCGCGGTTCAGGGCAAAGTACCAGTTCCCTTCTGCGTCCCTGCCGTGTTTTTTCAGGAACGATGCTCCGTGCACAGCTATATCCAGCCATTGCTGTTTTTGTTCTACATTGTTGTACAACATCGAGAAAGTCCATACCTGCCGGCATTGCAGCCAGATGAACTTGTCCGTATCAAATACATTTCCTTTCCTGTCGAGCGAGGTAAAATAACCGCCATGTACTTCGTCAATGGAATTCTTTTCCCAAAAAGGAATAACATCATCAAGCAGGCTGGTACGGTACTGCTGTAAATACTTTTCAATCATCATCTTAATTTGGTATTACTTTTTTACTTTCTTTTTATTTTGCTTGAATGCTGTCGCCTGCTTCAGGCGATCTCGCTGTTTTTGCTGATACAACTGATATTGCTCAAACAGGGGTATGGTGGAAACTTCTCCCACCCTGAAACCCGCCGCGGGATCACTGAAAACACCCGGATATTGATAGCATAAGATCTTTTCGAAATTTTTGAACATGGTCAGATCGCCGAGTATCCCTTCCATATCGCGCGGATACAGTGAGGTATCGGGATTGAACAAAAAGGCTTCGAGGTCGAACCACAGGTGAGCACCGGCAGCGTCGCAGAACGACTGCAACAGATCGGCGGCTTCCTTACCGGTCAGATCATTCTCGGGCATTCGTGCAAATCCAAACGGGCACAACACATCCAGGTATTGTAATAGACCGGGATAGGCATCCGCTCCCATCGGTACCTGCATGCTGTTAGTGGCAAGCATAATGGGTTTTGCGGGAGCAATGGAAGAACAATACTGCCTGAACTCCTTAAAGAAGTGTATCATCTCTTTTTTCCGGAACTGCCGTAACGAGTCTGTGGTTTCCCAATTATCGAGGCTGCCGCCCATTTCTTCCGATACATAGAAACCATAGAAAGAAGGATGATGTCCGTATCGTTGCCACAGCTCGCCGGCTACGCGCTTATGCCATTCCAGCGAGGCGGGTGAAAAATCGAACCAGGCAAACAAGCCTACGCCTACCCACACATGCATACCAAGACTGTCTGCTGCTGCAAGGATCGCTTCCACGGGGTCTTTTGCGGTAATATCCATTCTGGCCGAATAGAGGGCAGACGGATAAAAGGATTTACCGGGATAATTCTCCGGCGTAAGCTGATGCTTGCCGGCATACGCATCGTTCCTGAACACTTCCTGGATAACCACCATGTCCATACCCAGTTTACGCATACCGCCAACCATGGTTTTCCACTGATCATCCGTCAATTGGCGGATATCGCCATTCCAGTGTTTGCCTTCCACTTCGCTCCAGTGATAAATGCCGGCCCATGCTCCATCGATGGTTTGCGTTGAACGCATATCGGCCGCCACTACTTCCACCTCCTTTTTCACTATATAGTTTTTCCTAGCGCCGCGCACCTTTAATATGATCGTGTGCCTGCCAAGTAAACTTCCTTTCGGAATAACATGTTTGATCTCCAGCGCTCCGCCGGCTTGCAGCACATGCGTGGCGTTATACAGCAGGTTTTTCTTTTTTACTTTGTCGAGATAGATCTCCACTGACCAGCGCTGTGTTTCAGCGGTATGATTCTTCAAGCCGGCCCTGATGTCCAGCGGCACCTGGTTGGTGATCATTCCCGGAGGGATCAACGTCAAATGAAGGTCATGCTCTTTTGCAATGGACGTATACTGCAGGCACAAACCGATTAACAAAAGGATGAGGTACGAATATTTCATTGCGTGCAATGGCTTGATAAATTGAATAATCGTTTTCGTCAGGGCGCCGGCGTAACAGTGATCTTATATGCGTGCACTTTCGCCAGGGCCGCATCGGGGTTGGGATAATACACGTAGATCACTGCTTCGTTGTCCGATAACTTTCCCACGGCTACATGTCCGTATCTTCCATCGTTCGATGTGGGAAGCGATGCGGGTGAAGAGAAAATTCTGAATGACCCGTAATTATCCGATCCCGGTTTTTTACTATAGTCCGCAGGATCGGTGATGTTAAACACGTTCAGTTTCATGGGCCCTGCGGTGGAATAGGATTGCTCCGCCATGGCCATGAACGTGCCCTCCAGCAAATGGAAAACTTTTGAATCGAGCAGGCGGTAGCCGAAGTTTTCCGGGTCAATGGCCTGTGCCGGAGTGGCGCCGCCGGGTTTGAACACGTGGAAATTGATGCGGTGCAAATTTGGCCAGGTACTGATATCGTCGTTGGGATACCCGTCTTCGTTGCACCAGCTTATGTACAGCGTATTGTCGGCGGTGGAGGTGCGTTGCACCACCGCGTTATACCACCCTCCCGTTGCCGCGGGATAAATGAATACCGCCGGGCGCGTGCTTACCGGCACCCCATCATTGAACTCCCACACGGCGTATTGCGCATTTTGTTTAACAGCGCCATAGTAATGCGCGGCGGAAGCGTAAACGTATCCCTTTCCCTGCGCCAGGTTTCCGGCCACATTCATTCGCTTACCGGTATTATCGGGCAGATCAGGGCCTGCTACGCTGTTGAGAAAGATATATGGAACGGCATTGATGGAAGCGTAATAATCAAGCATAAAACCCGCACCGCCGGAATTGAGCCGGCCCATTACCATGTGTCCCGCTTCATCGGTATCAAGGTTCCAGGAGTAAGACCTCGGATCGGCCCAACCGCCTTCGTAAAAGTCAATATTCTTCACATAATTGCCGGTCATTTTATCGTACAACCTGATGGCGGCTGAAGGTTGTTTGTCGACTGCATTGTCTAACATCACCAGGTAATCTCCGGTGACCGTCATCCCTTTACCACTACCGGGAAATGCAAGATTCATTTCTGTGCCGGTTTTACTCCACAACTCCGTTACCACTGCGTTGTATTTGGGATACACCTGGTAAGGTTCCGATACGATCGCTTTCACCACATATTTCTGCATAGTGCCGTCCTGCGCCTGAATGGTTATTTCCTGCAGCTCATTAAGGTCGAATGTTATGGGCGAAGCAGGAATTACAGTAGCGTGCTTGTCCGGCTCAATTTCTATCACCACTTCCGACAGGTCTATGGGCGGCGCCCCGGCGGGCAACGGCGTAGTGGTGAGATAAATAGTGTCTTTCAGATCACTGAATGAAACACTCAACGTGTCATTGGGTAAAGGATCATTCTTTGCGTAAGCAACAATCCCTTTAATGCTGGTGCCGGAATACGGCGTAACCGGTTCGGCATTGTCCTTTTCTTTCTTACAGGCCAGCAGAATGAATATGCCCAGCAATACATGCAGGTATCTTGACTTGTTCATAGCGCAGCGTTTATTTTTCCAGCATCCATAGAGATTCCTCGAATGCCTTTTTCATGTTAATCTGTTTGGTGGTTTCCCAATAGCTTTTATTGTTCTGGTGCAGTACTTCGGTACCCACGATCCACGACTGTATCCAGCCGGTGAGAGTGGACCATGCCCCCCAACCATTATCAGCATTGGAAGCCCAGTAATCCCATCTTCCGTAATCGAACGCGCGGAACCAGGCGCCATCGAGGTCTTCATGCAGGGAGCTGGCGGCCTGTATCCTCACCAGGAATTCAGACAGCTTATGAGCAGCCTGGAAGTATTTGGGATTATTGGTAGCGTGTGCCGCTTCGTTCAATCCGAAGTATAGAAAATTGCAGGTATACAGCATGTCCGCCACAGGATCGCCATTCTGCGCAATCAGCGAAGCTTCATTTTTTCCGTAGGCGTCGTTGGAAGTGATCAGAATCTTATGCGCATCAGATCCCGCATTCCCCAGCTCTTCGCGAATGGCGCCGCAGGGTTCCTGGTATTCGAGTAATTTGGATAACACGTCATCCAGCCATTTTACGTGTTCCGGCGTATTCTCCACTCTTACCAGCCACGCGAGGGGCAACACCATACGCGCTCTCTCCTGTTGCACGCCGTTCTGCGTCTTCCACCGGTCGGGATAGGCTTCCATCATCAGGCGAATACCGGTTTTTGCCTTATCCAGTAAGGGCTTGTAACCGGTCTTGTCGTACAACCACAGGTAACAGGCCCACATCCACGATTCGAAGTGCGGGTGAAGATTCACAAAATCCCTTTCATAATAATAACGCCATCCGTTTTTCTCTATATTCGATTGCTCCAGCGCATTACCCTGGAAACCCTGTTTGCTGGAAGTCCTGAAGTTGCCCAGAATATTTTCTGCAATGAACTTATTCCAGCGTTCATTATTCATAAACGCGCTCGCCCCAATTGCGCCCAATATGCAACGGGCATTGTCATCGTTGAAAAAAGTACCGGGATGTGTATTGGCCCAACTGATCAGTCCGTAAGAAGAGCTGTCCCTATGATTCCTGGCTCCTCCCCTGAATCCTGAGGTATAAAAAAGATAATCGAGCAACTTCTCGGCAGTGGCATAATACCCGGGCCTGTTCAGGATGCTGCCCGCCGAGGCCAGCAGAAACGCGGATTCCCCCTGTACATCTGCGCGTATAAAATACCGGTAGTCCTGGGTGCCGTTATGATCTATGGTAGAACCATGACCTTCCATAATGCCTCTGCTCCCATCGCCCTGAAGCAGGTCTTTGGTAACAGGAGGTCCAAAGAACAGGTTCGGGTCACCGTTCTTTGGCTGATATTTATCCATCCTTTCCTGTTCCCAGGAAGGATGGATAAACAATCTTGCCTTCCACAACCATTCTGCACCTTTTGCAATAGCGTTCCTGCCTGCTGCCGCCGGCAGTACTTCGTCTTTCGAAAACATAGGGTACGGATCAGCAGTAAATTGCCGGAGGGTTACGGGTTTACCGGCCATCAACCATCCAAGAATTTGCTCCCATATTATTCTCCAGGAATCTACAGGACCAAAGCGTCCTGTTTTATAATTCGACAATGCTGCAGTTGCTATCAATGCATTTTGTTGCTGGAAGAGCAAAGTATGATAGCGTGTGTCTTTCAAACCAAACTGCGCATGATCAAAGCCGGCAACTTTTGCCATAACGAGTATGGGCTTTGCAACGGGAATATCGATCACGTGCGCGCCGTTAACTCCTACTATACTCATAGCAGGCAGCCGGGTTCCGAAGAAGCCACTGAATACTACACCCCGCTCCAGTTTGTTGTAATGGTTAGTATCAGGCAGTGTATAACCTGGAATAAACTGAGGATACTCGATATACAGGCGCAGGTTTTTCTTTTTGGCCGCCGCATAATCTTCGCTCCGCACCGGTGTGCGCAAAGCAGGGTATCCCGGCGATACTACAATGAGGTGTTTTCCCTTTGGCGTTTCCCGGATCGCTTCCGCAATTGCGTCATATCTTTTAACCGAAAATCCTTCCTGCGTCAGCTGCCTGTACAGATCGTTCGATTCGGGTCCGCAGAAGTACATTTGTTGGGCGGATACACTGATAGAGAACAGCATCAAAACCATGCATAATGCCAAACCAGCGCCCCAACCGTTCTTTTTATTATTCTGAAAAGTCATCATCGATCGTTATAAGTTCGGATTAGTGAAACCGTTGAAATGATTATTGAATGATTTTAGCTTTTTGATACTTTGAATAGACGCGCGCTATTTCCTGCATACCTTCAGCGAAGTATCCCGTATAAGGCAGGCCCGCTTTTATTTGCTGGTAAAAGGAGGGTCTTTCGGGTTTTCCGTAACTGTTCGCTTCCAGTATGTGTAAATCGCAGGAATAACCTAAAAACTTATTCATGGCATTATGCTCCTTATACCATTGGGAAATATACCGGTCGCACAGTTCAATTCTTCCTTTTATCGGGGGATCGTTGATCAGCGCATCATCGCCGGGACAAACATATCCGAGTGAATCCACCGGCTTGTCGTAATCCCAGGCCACCGGGATCATGTCCCACACAATACGCCGGTTTTCGCCATTGATCCGCTCCATCACCCATTCCTGCAACAGCATACGGCCAAACTGGTTGCTGCCATTGACAGTCACCGGATGTTCCCACAATTCATTGGTCAGTCCCTGGCATTCCGCTGTCCAGGTATCTTCTACTCCCCCTGCCATATACTTATTCAATGCCTCTCCGGGCTGCAATCCTACCCGGATGAGTTTATTGCCCACTGCGCCGTGCAGCACCGCCAGTTGCGAATCCTGTTTCGAACCGGGCGCATGGCGGATATAGACATCGTAAATACCAAACTCGTCAGGCTGTATCTCCTTCAGGCTCCACTGCGCCAGTTCAACGATTTCAGCGTCCACAAAATTCAACTTTTCTTCTTTGGCATAAGACTCCAGCACCACGGTGGGCACAATGGTCAATCCGTTTTCCTCGCCTGATTGCTTCCAGAGCTGAAATACTTTTTTTGCATCTTCTATCTCAAACTGGCGATGATAGGTTACGTACAGTTTATTACCATGATACGTTTTACTTAAAGCGATGCACGCGTTGGCAATTTCGGCTGCTGCCGGCAACGAATCCGCAGGCAGGTCCTGTACATTCTTCCAGTAACCTCTGCCGTTATTATGACGCAGATCGATATCGATCCAATAAGACCGTTCAAAGTCACCGGGTTTCCAGGCATTTTCCTGCGCTTCCTGCAGGTTTGACCGCGTTCCCGCATTGCAGGCAAGCAACGCCGCTGCGGCGGTAAACGCACAAAAGAGTTTTATATAATAGTTCATAATGCGGGGATTAACTGTAATGGAGGGTTATAATTACGGCATGAGATTTTCGTACACTTCCGCCACTTCTTTCATTGCGTTCGCAAAATATCCCTGGTAAGGCTGCCCGCTTCTCAGTTGCTCATAGAACGTAGGCGATTCAGGTCTTCCATAACTATTTGCTTCGAGTATATGCAGGTCGCAGGAGAAACCGCCAAACAGGCGATTGGCTGTACCCCTGGGATACCAGGAAATAATGTATTGCTGCGAAAGGTGCAATCTGCCGGGAACCGGTGGATCGTTGGTCAGCGCATTGTCGCCGGGAAAAATATAACCGAACGGATCGAGCGGATCATCATAATCCCATGCTACGGGTATAAGGTTCCAGGTTATCTTCCTCGTATCGCCGTTCAGCCGTTCATTTACCCACTCCTGCAGCAGCCTGCGGCCATATTTGTTGGAGCCTTTATAATAGCGGGCATTTTCCCACAGCTCGTTGGTCAATCCCTGGCATTCTGCCGACCAGGTGTCCTGTACGCCGGCAAAAAAATAACTGTTCATGCGTTCGCCGGGCTGCACACCTACCCGCACCAAAGCTATCTGCACCTGCGCCGATAATTCGGTCAGTTGCAGGTCCTGCGCACTGCCAACAGACTGGCGAACATACACGTCGTATATTCCAAGCTCGTTACTATTGATATTTTGCTTGCACCATGCGGCCAGTTCCGTCAGTTCATTATTGGTAAAATTCAACCGGGTGGGCGTAGCATAACTTTCCAGCACAAAGGTGGGCACAATGTCGATCCCGTACTGGCTGCCATATTGCTTCCACAGCAGAAAAACGTTCTTCGCTTTGTCTATTTCAAACTGGCGGTGATAGGTAACATACAACTTGCGGCCATTATACTCTTCCGCAATGCCTCTGCACGAATTGCTTACTTCCGCTTCGGTGGGAACAACATCTTCCGGCTTTGCATCTACATTGAACCAGTATCCCCTGCCGTTGTTGTGCCGTACGTCAATATCTATCCAGTACGATAATTCATAACTTTCATCTATTTCCGGTTCCGGTGGCGGCAGGATCGAATTGTCTTCAATAGATGAACGCTTCGTACAGGATGCTGCAAAAGTGAGCAGCAGCGCGAACAATATATATGGAACATTGCAAAATTTCATTTTCTCGGTTTTAGCTTTTTCAATTATAAAGTGAGTTCAACGGCAGGGGCATAGTTGAACTTGGCTTCCGGTGCATCGATCACAGCCCCTACGCGGAAATAATAGGTGAATCCTTTTTTCAACCGGGGATTATTCACGATATCCATTTCAATGGTAAAGGACTGATCCTCCGAAACGGTGGCGCCCACCGGTATTTCCACTGCCGACTGGTTCACCGTGGCTCCGGCCGCCTTATCGGCTCCCGCATACAATCCAACCTTCAACACATTGTCGAAACCGGTCTGTTGTATCCTGAAAATGGCTTTCACCTTGTTTCCGTTCTTAAAAATGCTCACATGCTTTATTCGCAGAAAAGGGATCACCTGAAAATCGAGTTTCGTATCACGCGTAATCTCCACCGTTACCGGATCGATGGGTTCAAAATTTCCCCGCACCGGCGTAAACTTGTACACGCCATTGAACAACAGGTTATTCCGGTAAGTGCCGTCCGGTTTTACCACCATGTACTGGTTGGCAACAAACCGGCCTTCCTGGTACTCGATCTGGGTGCCGCGCACAATGTCCTGTTCAATCAATTCACCGGTTTCCTGGTCTATAAAAGAACCGTATATGGCAGAGGTGGGAGCTTCATAGTTGTCCAGCGAGCAGGCTGTCATGAAACAGCTTATACCGGACATGCAAACAATAGCTTTCATCCAGTTCATAAATCAATCTTTTAGTATTGGGGATTTTGTACCAAACCATTCGATCCGATACCGGGGATATAGCGGTAATACTGCCGCGGATCAAAAGTGTATCTCCATCCGCGTGGCACTTCCGTGCGGATGAATATGTATTGAGCGGGCGTAACGCGCAGATCGACTACCGGTAATAAGGCATGCATAATGGTATTCTGGAAAAGCGTATGATATTCCCTTCTGCGCATCAGGTCCCAAAAACGTTTGTTTTCAAACGCCAGTTCCACCCTTCGTTCTCTTTGCACATTTTCAACGGTGAGCGGAATATCCTGTGTATGACCCGCTCTTTTCCGGATGGCATTGAGCGCTGCAGTTGCCTTTGCCACGGCATTATTGTCCGTAATGCCGCTTTCAACAACCGCTTCTGCAAAATTCAACAGCACTTCGGCATAGCGGAAATCGATGTAATCCGTCAATCCCTTCGAATAACCGTACACTACCGGTATTCGCTGATCCAGGAATTTTTTGAAACTAAACCCTGTCCTGGTATAGTTGCCGCCATAACTGTCAAACCCGGAATACTGCGTTCTGTCGGAAGAGCCGAACACGTGATAGGTTTTGCCATCGGTATGCGTGTACGGGTTGCCTTCCATGATCTGCGGAGTGCCGTCGGGCTTGATGAAACCCGCCTGAATAACAATTTCCGTATTCTTCCATTGCGTACCGGGTAGTATAACGGTTCCCCACAGCCGCGCATCCTTTCCCTCGAATATGTCGGAGGGATGATCGAAGCGATAGTAGTTCTTTGCGGGATTGAATCCACTGTAGTCCGTTATATCATTTGCTGCTGCGGAAGTTCTTATAGGACTGCTTTGTCCGGGTTGTGCATACGATTCGAACAGGTCAATGAATTCGAGGGTAGGGTTGATTCGTCCGGGGTGCGGCCAGCCATTGGCTGTTTGCGCCGGGTTGTAATAAATATCATAGTTGTGTCCCAGGTCAACTTTCGTAAAGCCTTTTATGAAGATCGCTTCTTCGGGGGCAACGGAAGGGTCTTCAAACATTTTACGATAGTTCTCTGCCGCTTCCTCCGGTGAGGCGGGATTGGGTTTGTACAGGGCGAAAGGCCCGTTCTCCATCAGCAGGTTGGCCGCATCGATCACCTGGCGGTAATAATCATTGGCGTACATTTTTTCGATGCCCACCAGTTTTCTCGAAACAGCCTCGCCAGACAGCACCGCGCGGTCGCCGAATTTGGCTATGGAAGCGGCATGCAGGGCTGCTCTGGTTTTTAAAGCGGCAGCAACCCATTTGGTAGCGCGCCGTTCTCCTCCGGGCCAGGTTTCGGGCAGATGTTGAATAGCTATATCGCACTGGGTCATTACAAAATCCCAGGTCTCTTTTTCGGTACTGCGTGGCACCTTCAGCACCTCTACATCGCCTTCGTATTTTTGCACACTGTCAATGATCGAAACGCCTCCGTAGCGTTTGGCCAGCGCGTAATACGTATAGGCTTTAATGAAAGCGCTTTCGCCCCTCATCTTGTTTTTCTCATCTTCCGATACGCGCAACTGGGGAATGGCATCTGAAAAAATATTCACATCGCGGATCAATTTGTATCCCTGCTCCCACCAGTGAAAATTGCCGGTGGTTAAAAAATCTAGATAGTTCGAATGCACAGCTTCATCGGTAAAATGCGCGGAGACCATATTCTCTCCGATCCAATCATTGAAGCCGCCGCGCATGAAATTGAAATCTTCAATTGGCAGCTGATAGTAAAGGTTTGCCATGTACAGCTTCACGCCCTGCGGGTCGGAGAACATGGCATTACCATCCAGTTTGTCCAGCGGCTTGAGATCAAGTTTATTACAGGACGTAGCCGTAGCCATCAATAGTGTAACTGGTAAAATATATTGTAGCAGTTTCATTGTCGATCGGTTTAAAAGTTTACATTGATACCCACATTAAAGCTCTTGGTAAGCGGGTATGAAAACCCTGCGCTATAGGCGCCTTCAATTTTTTCAGGATCAAAAGGCTTTACAAACTCGTCTGCAAACGTTACCAGGTTGTGCGCATTGAAATAGATCCTTGCATTTTGCAGACCCGCTTTCCTGACAATGTCCCGCGGTATGGTATATCCGAGTTGCACGCTTTTTAAACGCACGTAAGACGCATCTCTTCTCCACACTTCACTTTCCAGGTAGTTGGTGCCTGCATTGGTAACAAACCTCGTTGCCGGCCACTTTCCCGGTATCCATTCGCTGTTCGGATCGTAAGGATCGGCGCGGTGCCACCTGTCGAAAAAGTAGGCAGGGGTGTTGAGGCCGAAAGCAAACACTTCCGCATACACTTCGCGGAAGCGGATGGTGTACCTGGCCGATCCCTGGAACAGCATGTTAAGATCAAAACCCTTATAGGCGGCATTGAGGGTTAAACCATAGTGCATTTTGGGCGTGCCGTTGTAGAATATGGGCTGCATATCGTTGCCGTCGATAACACCATCTCCATTTATATCTTTGTATTTGAAATCGCCGGGCAATATCTGGCTGTTACCGAGGTCGCCGCCCTGGATGGGAGCGTTGGCAATTTCCTCGTAACTCTGGAACTGGCCTTCCAGCACATATCCCCATATCACATCACTCCAGCGGTAGCCGCTGCCCGATCGCCACTTGTCGGTATTATTTACAAAAGGACCACGCTCCACGTATTTATTCATGGTACGTGCGTAGTTGAAATTTGCCGATATGCTATAAGTAAAATCGCCTATGCGGTCGTTATATCCTACCAGGAATTCAATACCCTTCACGCGGTCGCTGTTGAGGTTTTCCTCAGGCAGCGTTCCGCCAAACGTGTTGGGCAGGCTTACCAGTCTTCTGGCCAATAACCCTTCGCGGTCGCGCTGGTATACATCGAACTCTATGTTAAGGCGATGATTGAAAAAGCCCAGTTCCATTCCGAGGTTGATGATGTTGGATGTAAACCAGGTAAGCCGTTCGTTCACGATGGCAGGAGAAGCAGCGCCCGTCAGCCACACCCCGTTGTTGAACTCATATCCGCCACCACCGGAAGTGGTAAAGCCCTGCACATATTGAAAAGGAGCACCGGCATCCTCTCCTACCTGCCCGTACGATGCACGGAGCTTGAGGTTCGAAATAAAATAGATATCCTGCATAAACTTCTCTTCCGACAATCTCCATCCGGCCGATATTACCGGGAAGAAGCCCCAGCGCCTGTCGGGATGATAACGGTAAGAGCCGTCATACCGGAATGCATACTCGAGCATGTATTTGTTCCTGAAGTCGTAGGTAAACCGGCCAATGAGCGACTGGCTTGCGCGCTGCTCTTCAATACCTGCAGTGGTCTGGTTATTCAGGCCGGCCTGATCGATCTGGTCATTGGTATAAAAGTCGTACTCCCTTCCGAGTGTAGCCGACCTGCTGAAGAACGTATTCTGTTCAAACACCAGCGTGGCTCCCAGCTGGTGATCCCTGATGCGGGTGTTGTACAGTAAATGTCCCTGCAGCGTGACGGCATCGGAGTTGAAATTCCGGTTGGAGATCTTTGAAGGATTGTTCTGCACATGCGCCACGTAAGGATCAGGCAAAGCAGGATCATAAGTATAAAGCCGGTAACTTTTTATGAGGCTTTTATTGAGATTGACATTATTGATATATGCGGCTCTCCCCTTCAGCACCAGCCCTTTTATATAAGGAACATTAAAGGTTAACGTAGCATAGGCGTTGAACTCTTTTCCCTTGTCCTCAGAATAACCGCTGATATCGCTTCTCGAAGAGGAGAGCGGGTTGATGTATTGCTGGAGGGCAAGATAGTCGGGATTGCCGTTGGCATACGGTTCTGCATAAGGCAGTGCGGTGCGGGTGCCATTAAAAATGTTGTAAAACCCGGCGCTCGGCATATTCTTCACGTCGTACCGGCCGGCAAGGCTCACTTCCGCTTTCCAGTTTTTGTGTAACTGCACATCTACATTGCTGCGGAAAGTATACTTTTTGTAGTTGAGGTCGCCGGAACGCAGCAGCCCGTCTTCCTGCACGTAGCCAAAACTTACAAAGTAGGATGCCACATCACTGCCCCCGCGAACGGAAATATTGTGTTGCGCCTGCGACGAAGCATCTTTCATGGTGAGACCATACCAGTCTGTTGACGGCCCGTCGATGTGCGCCTGCAACTGCTCAGGGGTAAAATAAGGCACCCCGTTGGCATTGATCTCGGCCTCATTGCGCAGTATGGCCCACTGGGCGCGGTTGGCCATTGCCGGCATGTCGGTTGGCCGCTGTATGCCATACACGCCGTTATAATTAAAAGAAGGTTTTCCTTTTCCACCTTTTTTGGTGGTAACGATCACCACGCCGTTGGCCGCACGCAAACCATAAATAGCCGCCGAGGCGTCTTTGATGATCGACACGGACTCGATATCATTGGCATCCAGACGCTGGAAGCTTTGCCCATTATCATTTTGAGGAACTCCGTCAATCACATACAGCGGGTTGCCAAAACCACGAACGTTGATGGTGGTACTGAAATCACCCGGCTCTCCCGTGTTCTGTCTTATCTGAAGACCGGGCACCTTGCCTTGCAAGCTCTGGGCAAGACTGGAGTGCGTGGTGGTGCGGATCTCTTTGTTGTTGATCTGGCTTACGGCGCCGGTAAGGTTCGCTTTCCGCCGTGTACCGTATCCGATCACCACCACTTCGTTCAATCCCGAACCCGTTGCCTGCAGTATCACGCTGATATATCCGTCAGCGGGTACCGGCCATGTTTGCGGCTCGTAACCCACCATGGAGAAAACGATGGAATCTTGTAGATCTACTCCGGGTAAAACAAAATTTCCCTGTTCATCAGCAATCACAGCCTTGTTGGAAAGCCTGGCGGTGGCTGTGGCGCCCGGCAGCGGCTCATTCTTTTCATTGGTGATCTTCCCTCTCAAAGGGACCTGTTGTGCGGTAACGTGGAAGAATTGAAGCAAACCGGCGCAAAGTGCTATACCGGTCCTGAGCAGTGTTCGATTCAAGTCTTTTTGCATTCGCTAATCGTTTTTTGGTGGAAGGCGGGAAAAGACTTAATGGTCAGGAATCGTTTCTCAAAAATAAGGTAAATTATAAACTAACCAATATTTTTTAATTTTTTTTATTAAATGAGCCGGAAATAATGTGCCGGGGGCGAATTACAATACCAATCCGGTTCAAAATGGGAAAAAAGATGGTGAGACGGGCAGCTATTTACTAATATATTTAATAAATGACAATATCTTTGTGGCAATATATTTACGAATGGGTACACTCAAGGATTTTTTTACAACACTTCGCAGCGAGGATATGGACGGAGTGGCTTACAGAAATCTTCAGCTTAAAAAAAAGATACTGTCCTACTTCGCCTACGAATCAGACGCCACCATTCCAGACCTGAGCAAGGTATTCAACATTTCGGTCCCAAAAATGAACGAGCTGATCAGCGAGCTGATGGCAACAGGGCTGGTAAAGGATTACGGCAAGATATCGACGGCGTTGGGAAGAAGGCCCAACCTTTACGGGCTGGCAGCCGATTCGGCTTTCTTCGTAGGCGTGGAAGTGAAAAACAACCACGTTAATATTGGTATGGTTGACTTTAAGAACAACCTTATCAAAACATCGCTGATGATTCCCTATTCCTTGAAGAACAGCCTCTCTTCTCTCAATGCCCTGTGCGATATTATTCAAACCTTCATTAAAGAACAAAAGAAGTATGCCCGCAAGATCCTCGGCATTGGCATAAATCTTTCCGGACGCATCAACTTTAAAACCGGTTACAGCTATAGTTATTTCAACTTCGACGAAGAACCGCTCAGCAGTGTTATAGAAAAAAAGCTGGGCATCCTCACCTACCTCGAAAACGATTCCCGGGCAATGGCCTATGGAGAATTTTGCAGCGGCGTTGTGACGAACGAGAAAAACGTGCTATTCATCAACTTCGACTACGGCATCGGTCTGGGCGTAATGATCAATGGCGAACTGTACTACGGCAAATCAGGGTTTGCGGGCGAGTTTGGACACATCCCGTTCTTCCAGAACGAACTGATTTGTCATTGCGGAAAAAAAGGTTGCCTGGAAACGGAAGCGTCGGGCAAAGCATTGCGGGAACAATTCATTCAAAAAATAAAAGAAGGAGCCAACTCATCCCTCACTGCCAGGTATAAGACCCCGGACGAGATTACGCTGGAAGATATACTGCAGGCCGCCACCAAGGACGACACGCTTGCCATAGAACTGATCGGGAAGATCAGTGAAAAACTGGGCAAAGGCATAGCCGTTCTCATCAACCTGTATAATCCCGAACTCATCATACTGGGAGGCAGTATTGCACAGACAGGTGATTATGTATTCTATCCCATCAAAACAGCCATTCAGAAATATTCATTAAGCATTGTCAACAGTGATACGCAACTGAAGATCTCCAAATTGGGTGAAATGGCCGGTATTGTAGGCGCCTGCCTGCTGGTCAGAAACAACTTTTTGAAGTAGAAAGGTATTCTTTACTCATTAAAATTCTGCCTTCGCTCATTAGCCGGGAAATAATTGTGCAGGAGTACTATTTTCGAAATGTGCCCTTATTCTCCAATTTAAACCTCTGACACAGTTATGAAGTCCGGAATCTTACAAAACATTCTTTCTGTTTTTAACGAAAGAACCACCCAGGTCATTGCAGACCAGCTGGGCGAAAGACATACCAACGTGACCAATGCAGTGGAACGTATTATCCCTGCCATATTACGCGGTTTTGTTTCCAAATCGCAGGAAGGTCCCGACGCGCCAACTCGCTGATGCAACTGGCCAGGGAAGCCAGTGACAACAGCTGGTGGCAGAAAGTGCTTCAATGGATCGGTGAAGATGATAAAGCACAAAAGGGACATGAAATGCTGCAACAGATGTTCGGGAACAACAACATCGACCGGATTGGCGATGCAATTGCTCAGAAGAGCATGATCAGGACCAGCAGTGCCGTAAAACTGATGCAATGGGCCGCTCCGCTTTGCCTCGCTACCATCGGTAAAGAAGCTGCCGAAAAGAAATATGATGCCGCTGCGCTCGCAGCCGTCCTTGCCAAAGAACCGATCGATATAGATGGTGACGGTTTGGCCGGCGGTATTCGTACCATTCCTGCACATAACCGGCATGCCAATGGCTACGTGCAAGCGCCGTCAAAGCCAAAGAGGAAAATGCCCATCCTGTTGCCGCTGCTGCTGTTGATCGGTCTGCTGGCGCTTGTATTGTGGCTGTTCAAAAAAGATCAAACCGAACCCGCGTTGATCGAAAGCGCTGCAACGCATAGCGCAGTTACGCACAGCAGTCCCGAAGAACCTGCTATCCCCCAATACAAACTTGCTGAAGACAGCACCGTTACCTTTACCTACGGTGAAAACATTGTAATAAAACTGCCCAACGGCCTTGAATTGCATGTTGCCAACAACAGTGCAGAAGCCATCCTCATGAGCAGGATAAAAGATGCGTTGCAACATGGCGTTGATACCACAGAAGCAGGTAAAAAGCTGGGATGGGTGAACCTGTACGATGTGCAGTTCGTGAAAGGAACCAATTACCGCGAGGGCGCTGTAGCGCAGATGCAAAATATCGCCGCTATTCTGAAAGCTTATCCGTCCGTAAAGATCAAGATCGGAGGTTATACCGATAATACCGGTCCCGATCATGTGAATGAGCGCCTTTCCCTGGAACGTGCCGATAAAGTTAAACAGGACCTCGGCGCAATGGGTATTGCCGGGCAGATTGTGAAGGCAGAGGGATATGGTCCGCAGCATCCCATTGCCGACAACACCACCCGCGAGGGCCGCGCCCTCAACCGGCGGGTTTCATGCCGTATTGTGTCAGTCACTCAATAGTTAGTCAGGTTTTGAGTCGTTTAGCGCCCCTGTCGAGGGGCGTTTTTTTTTGGCGGTGAAAGGCAATATCTTTATAGAGACTCCCGGCCTTGCCGGACCGCTAACTATAAACCGCTAACCAGGTGATTTGTACCATTTACTCCCACCATACCGGTTTTGAAAAGATCAGGGATCTTGTCCAGACCGTCTTCCCCAAAGCGAATGTATCAACCAGCAAACAGGGCGAATACGATATGCTGGTATCGGAAACCAAAGGCGGACTGTTCAAACCGGCCAATTTTATTCAAATAGTTTACCGGCAAAGAAATGAACCCTCCCGGCAGATCCCTGGAACGGACGACAGCCCGTTGACAACCAATATAAGGGGGATGTATGGTTTTGTAAGCAGCTTGCCTTGCCGCAATGAAAAAGTAAAAGAGCTGTTCCTTCAGAAAATCCCGACCTTAAACAGCGAGTTCTCCATCATTCAGTGGCGGGGAAAAACCAGCAAATTAAGATCGCTGATCCAGACACTGGCCAATGAGTTCGATGCCATCTTATTTGTTCAGCCCGGTACTTTGATCAGCAGGTCGGACGGACAGCATTTTCTAGATAAAAACCTGAACCTGATCCTTGACCAGGATGGTAATTGCGAGATCGAATCACTTGACGTAAATATCCAGTCCGTTTATTTTGACAAAGAGGAGGTTTCACTGCAGCAGGACCAGGTGGCAAGAAAATCCAATTCGGAAAAAATACTTACCGAACGGAACATTAAAGTGAACAGACATTTACCATGTATAGAGGCGGAAAGCGAAACGACTTTGAGGCAACCTGAAGAAGTTGCTCAACGGGTAACCATTCTGGCCATAACGAACCTGGTGGCATTTAATCAAATTACCCCTGGAGAAGGGGTTGATTATCTGCAAAGGCATGATTTGTGGAATTTTGTTACACCCGACGAGGCAGATTTCCTGGCCGATCCGACCCAGGAAAAGAAAAACCAGGTAACCTGGAAATGCGAGTGCATCTGGACATTAATGTGGGCGCTGAATAAAGTAGACGATCTGCCGTTTCCCGACCAGCTATGCGATCTGAGCAATATTCCTCCTGAAAATTATCCGGTAGGAAAACACAAAGACCCAAACGATTTTATCAATTCCGCAACGGGAATAAGATCAAAGAAAGAGATTTTAGATGCGAACGACCTTTATTACCGGCTTGACTGGGCTTGTGTAGATGCAAGAATTAACGGGCGGCAGATCGCCGAAGTGCATCCGGGGGTGGTATATGAAAGACATTACGCCTTGAACTGGCTTGTTCACTATATGGACCAGGACTGGGATGACGTAACGTGCGATACGTAACTGGTCCCAATATCCAAAAAGCACGGAAAAAGTAAATGTCATGATCCGGGGTCATGCCATGGCGTCATAGGAGTGTTGCAGGTTGACATCAAAATAATATTTCACAAGTGCGCAGTTTTTACCGATAACTGTGCAATATTTACCGATAACCGTGCAGTTTAAACCCATAACTGTGCTCGCGCAGAACAGCGAATAAACACGCTTCATTTATATTTGCCCGCCAATTCTCCCATCCTCGAAAAGCCCCGATCTACGCCCTTTTTCAATTTTTCAAAGACAACTCCATGAAAAAATTTTGCCCTGAACTTCTACCTGCAATCTTATTTCGTTTGTTTAAACCCGTTACTACTGCAGTATTTGCCGTATTTGCCCCGATATTGTTATATGCACAACCTGTTATTAACACGTTCGCTCCAACATCGGGGCCGGCAGGAACTGTTGTAACTATCAGCGGCAACAATTTTGATCCGCTCCCGGCAAATAATATCGTATTATTTGGCGGCATGAAATCCACTGTGCTTACAGCAAGCGCAACATCGCTTACCGCCGTGGTGCCGGTGGGGGCTACATACGGGAATATTTCCGTTACTACCGATAAACTGACCGCTTACTCTTCAAAACCTTTTACTGTAGCGTTCAGCAGTTTTAACGCGGAAATCACCACTGCATCTTTTTACGGGAGAACGGATATCCCTATTTCTTCCAGCGCAGGTACGATGACTGTGGCGGACATGGATGGCGACGGGAAATTGGACATCACTGCAGGATCGCCTCAGGCTCTTGCAATTTCCGTTTACAGGAATACCGGAACAAGCGACAACCTTAGCTTCGCCGGCTCGGATTTTCCGCTCGGATTTGCTCCTGTCCATACACTGGCCGCGGACCTCGATGGAGACGGTAAACCGGAAATCCTGGCAACCAATGCCACCAAAATCGCAATTTACAGGAACTCAAGTACGGTGGGCTCCATTGCATTTGGAGACTCAACAGAGATAACACATTCAGATATAGATTTTCTCCCTGAACGTGTTTCCATCCACGACATGAATGGCGACGGGATGCCCGACATTGTAGTTCAAAACGGAAATGGCTACCTGTCAATTTTAAAAAATACAACTGTTGGAAACAACTTAAGTTTCATTCCGGAGTATGAAATGCCGGGGGTAAATAACAAGGATGTATGTGTAACCGATGTGGATGGAGATGCAAAACCGGATGTTATATTAGCAAACAACCTGACAAACAAGCTGATCATATACCGCAATACATCCGCAACCGGCAATATCAATTTGACCTATGGCATCGAATTGGGTGCCGGGCAAAACACAATTGCAGTTAAAGCTGCAGATATAGATGGAGATGGAAAACAGGATTTGTGCGCAATAAATGCCGATAGCCGGACAGTTTCAGTTTTTAGAAACACAAGCAGTTTGGGTGCCTTAAGCTTTGCAGGCAGAAGAGATTTTGCTACGGGCACTTTACCGGTGCAACTGTCCATTTCAGATATTAATGGCGATGGTAAGCCCGATATTGCCGTTGCCAACAACGCTTCCAATTCCGTTACGGTTTTAAGAAATGTTTCTCTCGTTGGAGCCGTCTCTTTTGGAGCGGTAAATATTGCCGTCAACACGCAACCGCAGGACGTAATTACAGAAGACCTGGACAATGATGGCTACCCCGATCTGCTGACGAGCCACGCCAATTTAAGCAGTCTGTCTTTTTTCAGAAGCAAAGTACTGGCGCCCCGTATTAATTCGTTCTCTCCCGCCAGTGCAGGCGAAGGATCCATTGTAAAGATCACGGGCCGCAATCTGACACCTTCCTTATCCGTTACCTTTGGCGGCATAGCGGCTTCGGAAATCAGAGTAATTTCCGACACACAGGTGAATGCCAGGATAGGAACGGGCGCCTCCGGTGATGTTGTACTCAATACAACTTATGGATCCGCAACATCCACCGGGTTTACCTTTGTCCCAATGCCGGTTATCAGTAGTTTCAGTCCTGTAAGCGGTACGGTTGCAGACACCATCACCATTACCGGTACTGATTTCACCACCGCTACTTCCGTGAAATTTGGAGGTTTGCCGGCAACATCATTCTCAGTGGAGTCGCCCACCACTATCAAGGCTGTTGTAGGCAGGGGGCAAAGCGGGGCGGTGCAGGTGTCGACTATTGGCGGAACCGCTTCGCTTGCCGGCTTTACTTACAATATTCCCCCGCCGCCGGTAATTACGTCCTTTGTACCTCAAAAAGGCTATACGGGAGAAACAATTACAATTACCGGTATACACCTGGCGTCAGCGAACTCGGTAAGTTTCGGCGGCACGCCGGCTGAATCATTCCAGGTTATATCGCCTACAACCATCCTGGCGGTTATCGGTTCCGGCAGCAGTGGTAACCTGTCCGTAACCACAGATGGCGGCACTACTGATGAACCCGGGTTTGAATTTGCCGTAGCGCCGGTAATAACATCATTTACACCGCTCTCCGGACCAGTAGGCACCACCGTTACCATTACCGGAAGTAACTTTGACCCGGTAGCCTCCCGAAACCTCGTGTACTTTGGAAATACGAAAGCAAACGTCATATCCGGTACGGCCAATTCAATTACGGTGGCAGTGCCGGCCGGCGCTACTCATCATCCCATTTCTGTGACCAGTTACACACTTACGGCTTTCTCCTCCCGTCCGTTTACAGTGACCTTCCCAGGAATAGGTAACATATTCACGCCCGGATCTTTCAGCACTTTACCCAATTTACCGGCGGGTACGGCTCCCAACGAAATAGCTGTTGGTGACCTTGATGGCGACGGCAAAAGTGATGTGGCCAATGCCAATCACTTTGATGGAACAATAAGCGTTTATAGAAACATCAGCACCGCCGGAGCAATTGCTTTTGCCCCGAAGACGGACCTTCCCATAACGCAAGGGTTTGAACTCGGAGGAGTGGAAATCAGTGATGTCAATGGAGATGGTTTGCCGGAAATAATTTCTGCCAGCAACCGTGGCGTTGCCCTCATTCTGAAAAATACCAGTACCCCCGGGAATATCTCCTTTGCACCTGCGCAGAGCTTTAGTATACGCGAGGGGGCAAGTGCTATTGCCGCAGGAGACGTGGACAGTGATGGAAAAATAGATGTAGTATTCGCGTCGGGTTACTATTTATCGGTTATCAGGAATACCGGAACGAATCACAATCTTTCGTTTGAAGCACCACTTTCCATTGAAGCCGGGTATGCATGTAGCGATGTTGCAATTTATGATTTGGATGCAGACAATAAGCCGGACATTGCCATTACCTCGAGTCTCAATTCTGCAAATAACACCGGCAAAGTTTCTGTATTCAGGAATTTATGTACTCCGGGTGCGCCATTATCGCCGGCGTCTTTTGCAGCAAAAATTGATCTGCCCACAGGTAATACGCCAACAGGCGTTATAATGAGCGATCTGAATAATGATGACAGGCCTGACCTGGTGGTAACCAGTTACCCGGCTCTGGTAACAGTGTATGAAAATGTAAGCTCAACAGGTACTATCTCATTTGAACCGCGAAAAGACTATACAGTTGGCAGTATACCGTACAACCTGTCTATTGCTGACTTCGATGGCGATGGTAAGCCGGACATTGCCACATCAAATTTTGGAAGTCAGAATATTTCTATACTGAAGAACAATAGTACGTTGGCAGATATAGCGTTTGCAGCCGGGGTAGATTACCCGGGCAGCGGAGGCCAGTTGGTATCGATACGTGGCGCCGACATGGATAACGACGGCAAACCTGATATAGTAGCCTCTGATTATTCGCGGGATTTTGTAGCCGTATTGCGCAATACCGTAGCAGAGGCGCAGCTTGTGCCTGCAGGTGCAAATCCGGTAACAGGCGGGGTAATAAAAATAACACACGTGCAGCCCGCAGCTATAAATCACAGGGGTCGTGTATACGTGCAACGACACTACGACGTGGAACCGGTAAATAATCCGGGTTCCTCAACAGCGCGGGTAGTTTTGTATTTTACTCAGCAGGAGTTTGATAACTACAACATGCAGCCCGGGCATGGGCTAAACCTGCCACAAAACCCGGCTGATGCCGCCGGTATTGCCGCCCTCCGGGTTTGCCAGTTCCACGGCACCAGCACCACTTATTTGCCTGGCAGTTATACAGGCGATAGTGTAGAAATAGACCCGGAAGATGCGAATATCGTATGGAACGCTGCCGCCCAGTGGTGGGAAGTAAGCTTTGATGTAGAAGGCTTCAGTGGCTTTTTTATAAGTAGTGCCGGAAATGAACCCCTGCCGTTACAGTTGTTAACGTTCGATGCCGGCTTGCAGGGAATGAACGCACGAATTGCGTGGTCAACAACGAATGAAATAAACGTCAGTCATTTTGAACTGGAAAGAAGCACGGATAATTCCGGTTTTATAAAAATTGCCGACATTCCTGCCAGCAACACTTATAACGGTAATAGTCAGTACAGGTATGTAGATGCATTAGGAACTGAGCCGGTCTATTATTACAGGTTGAAAATAGTCGATATTGACGGAAAATTTGCGTTGAGCAAAATCATAAAAGTAGAACAGGATATTATTCTTACCGGTTTGAAAGTGATTCCCAATCCTGTTACCACTCCAACCGTATTGGTAAAACATCCTGTTGCCGGGGAAAATGCAGTATTAAAGGTTTACGACATTACAGGCAAACCCGTAAAAGTTGTGAAAGTCAGAACAAACAGTTACCAGAGTGTCTAATACGGAAGTCAATGGGCCACCCATTGCGGAGGATACCGGGCCAGCCAAAACGGCGTATGCTGGGCCAACCGCAAATGATCTTGAAACGGAGGTCATTGGGCCAAGTTGGAATCCATCTTTTCCCATAACGGAGGTTATTGGGCCAAAAAATAACTACAGGTAGCGGATTAAAACGGAGGTCGTTGGGCCACTTTCCATGATTGCAATAGCCTTGTACCAAAAAACAATGGTATATGGCAGGTCAAAGAATCGACATCATGGAAGTACGTACGTTAATCAGCCTGAAGCAAAAGGGATGGAGCAATCGTAAAATAGCCGCCCATATTAAAGTCAATCGTAAAACGATAGACAGCTATATCAGCCGGTTTAAAGCCCTTGAGCTATCGTGTGAAGAGTTGCTGCAACTCGAGGATGTTGAACTGCTGGAACTGTTTACAGAAGACAGCCAGACCGAAAAAGAACGCTATGAAACATTAGCCGGGTACTTCAGTTATTTTGAAAAGGAACTGCTCAAACCCGGTTGCACCCTGGCTGTTCTGCATCAGGAGTACCAATTAAAGCATCCGGATGGATACCGCTATACGCAGTTCTGCTGGCATATACGCAGGTGGAAACGCCGAACAGAACCCAGTGGCAAGTTGCTGCATAAGGCCGGAGAAAAGCTCTTTGTGGATTTTTGCGGAGATAAACTGGCCTATACCAACAAGACTACCGGCGAACTCATAGAAGTGGAAGTTTTTATTGGCGTACTGCCCTGCAGCCAGTACACCTTTGTCAAAGCCGTACCCTCGCAAAAGCGGGAAGACGTGATCGGTTGCCTTAGCACTTGTTTGCAATGGTTGGGGGGCGTACCACAAGCCATTGTATCGGACAACCTCAAGTCCGCCGTGAGCAAGGCGCATAAATATGCACCGCTGATCAATAAAACCCTTGCCGACTTTGCCTTCTTTTATGGCTGCGCTATAGATCCCGCCCGTCCATACCATCCGCAGGATAAGGCACTGGTAGAACGGGCTGTAAGCCTGGTATATCAACGCATCTATTATCCTTTGTCGCGGCATACCTTCTTCTCTTTAGACGATCTTAATCAACACATAGCTCATTTACTGGAGCAATTCAACGACTACCTGTTTGCACATGGCGGTACAACCCGTCGCCAGCAGTTTATCGACACAGAAAAGGAATGGCTGCAACCCTTACCTCAGGGGCGTTACCATCTGCGTCAGTATAAAAGGGCCAAAGTGCAAAAGACCTGCCATATCTATCTTAGTGAAGACCGCAACTACTACAGCGTACCCTATCGTTATCAGGGGCTACATGTTGAAGTGCAATACAACCAGGACAACGTAGAGATATTTTACAATCATACCCGTATTGCCAGCCATAAACGCTCCTTCAAGCCCGGCCACTATACCACCCGGGCAGATCATATGCCCTCTTCCCATCAGGCGTATAACTCATGGAACCCTCAGTTTTTTGAAGATAAGGCTGCCAACGTAGGCGCCAGTACGCTCGCTTACATACAGAAACTGCTGCTGCAATACAATTATCCCGAGGTTGCCTACAAGCAATGCCAGGGCATCTTATTCCTTGGCCGCGACTACACGCCCCAGCGGCTGGAAAAGGCCTGTCAGCGCGCTCTTAATCACGACAAGGCCAGTTACCATACCATTGAGCGAATCTTAAAATCTGGTCTTGACCAGGCGGAAGAACTCCCGTTTGAACAACACCTTATCCCTATACACGGCAACATCCGGGGCGCTGGTGAGTACCGGTAACCTAACAGCAAACAAACAATAAACGATACAATATGAATGAAAACAACACCGTAGAAAAAATGCGCCAGATGAATCTGAAAGCCATGGCCGGCCTGTACCATCAATGCCTTAACCGGCCTGATGATAAAAGCTATACTACAGATGAGTTCCTCACGCTACTGATCGATACAGAGTGGGAACACCGGCAAAAGAACAGGATCAATAATCTGATTAGACAGGCCGGTTTTAAACACATTGCTTCTGCCGGCAATATCGACTATCAAAGTTCCCGTAACCTCGACAGAAAGGTAGTGGAGCGATTATTATCTCTTCAGTTCCTTTCTAATGCAGAAAACATCATTATTACCGGACCCACCGGATCCGGAAAAAGCTACCTCGCCCAATGCCTGGGCGTGCAAGCCTGCCAGATGTTGCACCGGACGCTTTACTTCCCTGCATCCCGGTTCCTGGACAAAGTCAAACTGGCAAAGCTGGACGGCTCTTACTCCAAAATGATAAAAACTATCGGCAAAATGCCCTTGCTTATACTGGATGATTTTCTGTTGACGCCGGTCGATCAGCCTGGCCGTGCGGCACTGCTTGACCTGGTAGAAGAACGCTATGATAAAGCGGCTACTATTATTGCAACGCAGATACCTGTGGCTGAATGGCACGGACTAATTGGCGAAAGCACCGTTGCCGATGCCATACTCGATCGTTTGGTATACTCCTCACACCGAATTGAATTAACAGGAGAATCTTTAAGAAAGAAAAAGGCATTGAGTGCCTGATATAAAATCATTACCGTAAAATTGCACCGGAAAGTGGCCCAATGACTCCGTTTTGGGTGGCCCTATATCCTCCGTTTTGACTGGCCCAGTATGCCCGTATTAGACACTGAATGAAAATTTCAGGAAGAACGAGCTTTTAATAAGTTGCGATGAAAAAATAGCTTACCTGAGCACAACTTACACCCCTTATAGAAGTTCTTTCTCACATAAGTTCAATACGCCACATCCGAAAGTTGCAAAAGCAAATACTATTGCGTTTATTAATAGCTATGGTAAAGTTAACGCCTTTACAAATGGAAAAATAGTGGTTGTGGCGCCCAACGATTCAACAGCTATTTACTGGCGTCCGGAATTCGATTCAGTTTACTCCAATAGATCTTACATAGTGTGGAGAAGGAAGAGATATGAACCTTAGATTTTTCGCCATATCACTACTACCGACCTTCCAAAGGAACGAAAAAATATACTGTCAAACAGCCTGGAAACCGGAATGATGCATTTATCCCAAATAGCAATTTGCTTTTGCGATGGATAACTTTGCCTGAGAAATAATTTATTCGCCAGCGAGGTCAACAACCCCAATGAATCGAGGTAAAACGAATCGACCGGTTCTAACTGAGGTGGAGTAATATTGCGCAGGGTTTTAATTGTATATCGTCGATAATGTCCGATTGCCTTGTCAAACTTGCTAAATAGAAAATTATATGCGGGGCACAAAACAATCAAGTGGCCTTTTTCGGTAAGATATTCATTAGCCAGTTGCAATTCCGATTGGTCATTTTTGATATGTTCCAACACATCTATATATAAAATGGTATCATACTTTTCGGTTGGGGAAATTTCGTGAAGGTACCCTGCCCTAACATTAATCCTGTGTTGATGCTTTAGCACTGCTTTATTCAATTCGGCTAACAAATCCGGGTCGGGTTCAATAGCAACGAGACTTTGAATTGCCTTTGATGAGGAAGCAATAAGCACAGTATTGGCACCGATACCTGCACCTACTTCCAGAACTTTTCCGGACAAATATTTGCTGATTGAGCTTACCCAGTACTTTTTCCAATTGCCGGCATTTTTAAAAACCGATAGTTCATGGCCTCTATATGCTCTGCTCACGGTCGGGGAGTATTTACGGAGTAAATAAGATTCTTATAATGCATGATGGGCTGCTCCGGCTTACGATTTCTGTTGTTTAATAATTGCAGGACCAATATAAATGTGAGCAGCATCGTAGTGACAATGATATTTAGAATAATCGCAAACAGATATGAAGCCCAGCCCGGGATCGCCAGAACTGTGAAGTATTTAATGTAAATGATCACGGGCAAAATAAGCAGCATGACCACCAGAATAAATAGCGCTATTCGCATAAACTTAACGGCAATAACGTCCAGGTAAAGTGAAATAGCGCTTAGACCATGAAGTATCAGGCTGGTGGTATTCATCTTCGACTCACCGTGTATTCGCCTGCCCCGATTTGTGGGAACCACCACATAGGGCATATTGTTTTTTACGACAGAAGCCGAATAATGGTTCCAGAAATCTGCGTTATGAACAATTTTGTGCAGAAACGTTCCCGGAATACAGCTAAAATTTCCAAACTTCGGTTTTTGACCGGTCAGAAAATAAAATAAAACTCTGTACAAAGCATAGTAAATTATGAAAGATAAACGCTCCGACCGCTTTTTTCGACCTGCAAATACAATTTTCTCATAATTGTTTCTGGCTGCTTCATTAATAAGCAATGGAATATCCGAAATAAGATCTTCCCCGTCCGCATCCATAATTAAGATTACGTTAGGGATTGATTGCATTTCCGCTATATAGCACAACCCCACTGCAATGGCCCTTTGATGCCCAAGGTTAACCGTCAATTGAATCTCACTCAATTTTATATTTTTGAATTCAAATCCCTGCTGTTGCAAATTCTCACTTGAGCCGTCGTTTACTACAATCACATGCAGAGAGTCAAGTTCCCTGGACGGGCCATTATCAAGGTCCTGAAGAATAATCCCAAGGTTCTTCCAATCGTTTAAAACGGGAATAAGCACAGTTGTCTTAGTCATGCAGTTGCTAAACAGGATTCATGAAAGTAAAGTAATAGATCGATCGAATCTCTTCAGCGGTAAATGTATGGATTTCCCCGAAAAGCAAGGTAGTTTAGGCGTTGCATTTAACCCTGACTATTACCGATTCGTTTGGTTTAGCCACATTTTAAACGTTTTGTTATCAAGGTATTGTTGAGAGATAAACAATGTAACGGTAACGAAGGGAGTCTATGGCCATGCCTGCCAGGTCCGGCTTCGTGGCGCAGTCGCCGGAGTACCGCCAGGAAAGTCAGGGTCGATGGACCGGATCAGCTGTTTTACCTCAATGCTTTTTTGATAGCCGCAATCCCTTTTTCAAATTTCCGCGAATCCAGTTGGCTTTTTGAAAAGCCTAACCATTGAAGCAGATCCGTGAGATCCTTATTCGCCTCAAGCAGTCTTTCAATTATTTGAAGATGCTGCGGTTCAGTAATTGGGAGTAACCTGTTGTGAACTAACTGATTTCTCATTTCCTTAACACTGTTCAGTTTCTGGTACAGTTCCTTTCTTTTGATGTTGGGTGGCAACTCATAAAATATCGCTATCGGCACTCCCTTCATTTCTTTGTATAATGCCCGATTAAAAAACTCAACCCAAATACCCAGTCCTGATTCCACCAGAAACCCCTTATCTTTTAAAGCAAACCCTTTTGGTTTTCGTCTCAAAATGTTATCGGCTTCGGTCTTGAACACAGAATTGTTCACGGGTGAGTTGATTCTTATATTAAACCAGTCTTCACCCAGTTTATTCTTTACGACTTCAAACAACCGTTTTTTTAACGTTGTTTCCAGCAAATAGAGTTTAGGATAAAACGACCCATACACATTGAGACTGAGCATCAACAGTTTGTCATAGCTTACGCCCTGAGCATTTATCTTTTTTTTATGCGGTTTATCCATAAAATCGTATATTTGCTTTAACACACACGGCTTAGTAACTCCTCTTACGCAAGTAATGAAACTAAGCCTTTTTTATTGCTCCTTAATAATAGTGACCGGACCTGAACTATGCCTGCTTCTGTCTGCATAGTAGTCCCCTTTAAGTACTGAAATCGAATCGCCCTGTTGATTCATTACCCGCGTCATGCCAAAATGCATATATTCATTTTCTGCAAATTCTGGCTTCCGCTGTGACAGGTATTCCCATTTCAAGGTGAAGGATTTAGATGTGTGAATTTCAATACCGGCCATAACTGATTTTCCAATGGCTTTTTCCCCGTCCATGTAGATATAGATCTTACTCCAGGTTTGTGTAATTGTAAGTGTACCCCTATATTCCACCGCATAGTTGTCACGCGATGATTTCATCAGAAAGGTCCATGAACCGTTTAAATCCGGTGTGCTTAAACACCATTTTACGAGGCTCCATTTCCATATAAATTGATCGAACAGCCAGTACAATAGACCAAAAACAGCGAATACCGACGGCACAGGAAGCCAATGAGGCAAACGGACATTGTTTTTTATTATCAAAACCAGAGCGATACTTAGAAATCCGAGAATGCCGATCACGGTTTTACGCTCGTCCGAATTAATACTATAGGTATGCATGCAAGCAACGTTTACAAACGATAAATATACTAACGCGCTGCAAATAAAATAGCGGCGTCGGGGCCAGATTTAAACCAAAACTGCGCATCCTGCTCCACATAAACAACCGAAAATTTGGCCCTGACTCGGTGTTCATAACACTCCGCTTAACCGATTTATTTTGCGTCAATTCTTTGGACAAGACCCTGGCAGCAATTCTCTCCACCTGCCACCTTAGATCCGGCCCCACAACACTATTGTGTCTTTGATAGCGGGCAAGCTATCTTTCCCGCATTTAATCCTAATTGTTGCTTTTGCATTTCAGTAACTATTAAGACCATGCGTATCAATATAGTTTCATTAAAGTAACCGGTTACGCGGATAAAATTGTTGTACACAGAAATGATTGTCACCCTGTGGGTATCTAAAACATGTGAAAAATGAAATGGATATTAATATCCGGCGTCTTCCAAAAGACGCTTTTCTATTGAGAGGAGAACATTCTTGTCAAAACAAAAATCAGCGTATAAAAATTTAAAATGAATTTCGAACACCTCATTCAATTTAAACCGGGGATATAGAACATTGTAGCCCGAGGTCATCCACTAAACAAAAAAAGGAAATAATCAAATTCGATTATTTCCTTAAGTGGAGGCGACGGGACTCGAACCCGTGTCCAAACATATTCTCCAAAAGCTTTCTACATGCTTATTCCGGCATTGATTGTCGGGAAATAACAGGAACCGGACGCACCAATTATTTCCTTAGCTGCA
>Ga0065720_1018937_pt1 | contig 53734 bp, 52 predicted proteins | sample Thericmetagenome_FD_59107 | JGI IMG/M metagenome (GOLD analysis project Ga0065720, IMG submission 59107) | Thermophilic microbial communities from the Joint Bioenergy Institute, California, USA of rice/straw/compost enrichment - eDNA_2 v2... | ecosystem: Engineered > Solid waste > Grass >... | reverse complement strand
AAGCAGCCTCTTGCCTGGGGAAGAATGCTACTCCTGCCAATTGAGCAGAGCAACGGATCAATATCTTGGAAAATTTGTGTGTTCAGTACTTGGATCGAGAACCTCACTCACCATCCAGATGATGGAACCCTACTGCGAAGCTTTGAAAGAGGCCTAAATGAGCTAGAGAGAAGCGAAACGAATGTGTTCATCATCAGAGACGGAAACACGTAAGTTACTGACTAAACAACCACAGCTAGTGGAAAAACATTGCATAACTGTGAGTCTTTGGTGTTGACCAGGGCCGTCCGCCTCGACGCCCGCCTCGAAGCCCTCACGGTAGGGAGTGTTATTGCCGAGAGGAATGCAAAATCCCGGGGATAACTGGCGGTTGAGATATGATGTATTGAAGTTCCATGTGCCCACGGAGTTTTTATGTTGTGCCTTATTTGCATAAGTTCCTTCCAATTCTCTTCTGATCCCTAAATAAATCAACCTAGAACCGGTAGCTCTTGATCCACTACTACCTGGGTTCTAAAACTTGATCTGATAACCTCAAACACCCTCACAAAAGACGAACTAGCCGACCAAATCGAGCACTACTTGAAGACATTCCGTCTCTCTCTTTTTCTATCTGTCTGTTTTCCTCTTCTTCTTCCCCTTCGTACCCACCTTCCTCCTTTATTCTTTAGTATCCTTTTTTGTTTTCTTCTCTTTTTTGTTCACATCCAATGCTGTTCCCTTTGGCTCTTTAACTAGTCCTCTCCCAGTCCGCCTTAATTATCGGCTCAGCCAACACAGCCTTCGACATCCTCCGCTCCCCAACATGTCTCATCCCCCCTTTCCACATAACCCACCGCTCCTCCCACCAGTTACAGCCGGCCACATCTTCATGACCCTTCCCTGCTGAGTGGACTCTGCCCTCGAAAAAAACCTTCTCTCTTCTTTGCCATCCCCAGAAATCGGATTGCTGCAAGGCGTGAAACGACTCTAAGTTCCCGGTCCACGGCAAACTCCCTGATGCCTATCTGGTACATCATTTACTCGAACGAGCGGGATGTCATTATGTTGATATTAGCGGGACGGAGCGTATTGTGAAGCGGGAGGTTAGAGTTAGAGCGGGGGTTGAACCCGTGGCTTATACCAAGACCAGTTTACAGATGTCAGATGACAGCGTTGAGACCGCCGATGCGGTGGTTATGTGGTGCACTGGCTTCGCTGATCAGAAAACCCGGGAGAGGTATTGGCGCATGGGCGGGCATACGCAGCAGCATCGGTGGCATTCGTGGACTTTGGTAGTACAGATTAAGGCTAGGTTGGAAAGGTTGCTGCCCGAGACGTTCTGGGATAATCTGGAGTTAAGGGATGAGATTACAAGGAAGTCGTGAGGATTAGGAGAGCACCAAGGCTTTCTGAACACCTAGTACGCCATAAGTCTGCCCTAAAACTGATGATGTGCTCTTGTTCTTCTATTTGGACCAGCAGCGGCGCATACTTACGGACTCTAGTCTTTACTAGTACTTGTTTTACTCATCTTTCCGTGAAGCTGCTCAAATGTGCCTATCTCGCTCCATGGAGGAGCATAAAATTGAGCGCCCGTTGCTGGCGGTACGGTTGTACCTGGCAGTTATCTAGTCTTAAGGAATACCCTGACTCTCTGCCGATATCCTCAACAGTCTGTAAGATTCCTTGAAAGCATGGTTTCGTGGGGCAATAGGCTATGCAGTGTTCTTATGGATGATACTACACTGCTGCCATGCTTCCCGTACGCTCTTGTCCATATGTTCGAACCAACGTGTGAATGTCGGTTTTTTCGGATCTCACTAAGTGATTGTACTCAACTGACATCACAGTTGAGAGCAGAAGCTCGGGCAAGCCACAGCTCCACGGAGGTTTGTTTCACTTCCCAAAGTGCCTCTATTGCAATTATAAGAAGCAGGCCTTTGAAATAGTGTCTGATCACTTAGACTGGTGTTTTCTGTTGTCCTGTGGCTGGTAGTTCCTTTCCTTTCCATGAAACGTCCAGGACGAGGACAACAGAGCAATTGCCTTCGCGGCATGGAACAAATTGAGCTATATCGCCAAACAAAGGCGAGTAAAAAGAAAAACTTGGCGTCCCTTGATGCTGCCAGCTACGTAGAATACGGGAAGTTGCAGGTAGACTGTCCAAAAATGGTGAGTCCTGCATATGATGAGCTGGTTTTCGGTAGCCGGCAGGAGGGCATGGTCGGGAACCGAACAGCCACATGAAGTCCGGACTCAACATTAAAGCTGGCCCTAAAATCAGCTGATTTACCGGGAAGACGTAGGAGTTCTGATCTCTCAGCTGTGTTAAAGTTGCGGAAGCAAAAAGGCTCAAACGAACTACTCTTCGAGTCTAAGTCCGAAAGAGAGAGAAGGGGCTCATGACAATCGTCTCCTGACCCGGGCCGACGAGGACCACACCATGGCTCGGCCCAACCCAATACCCCGGTTCCTGGTCGCGGGCCGGATGAGGTCACGGAAGGGCAAAAGAGGGGCAGAAGATGCAGGATAGCTGCAGGACAATGCAACTTCTGGGGTCATCCTCGGTCAGCTGGCAGCAAAGTATTCTCAGGGACTGCAGAAAAGAGGTTAAAGTCCCTTCTCATCAGCACATCGTGAGCAACCTGTGAGGTTTTGTGTTGAAACTGGGAGACGACCTTCTTCCTGAGGCTCAGGAAGTGGCGTCGTCTGTGAGAGGAAGGAGGACCGGGCACTGTTGGCTCGAGCTTCAACTGCCGAGGCCTTGCATGATCGGCTGGAGTGACAGTGGGCTTGACCTCTAACTTTGTGTGTTCTCTCTCCACACCTGACGGCGTATTAGATACTTGAACGTGCATTTGGCAAAGCATCACGGCGGCTAGTGAGGGACTTGCGGGGTCACAGGCCGAGCCTGATGTTTACTATGCAAGCACTATCACTACGTTGCGCAGGTCGGTGTCGCATCACCTCGTCAAGTTCGGCGATGTGCCAAGAAGAAGTGACCTGCAATTTTACGGAGCAAGTCCGATGCGGATTCGCGATCGATCAAACCCTCCTTTACGCTAGCCGTCATGGGAGGGAAATCACAACAGGATGCGAAATGCTGAGCTTAAAAACGGATCTGAGGTTTGTTTCACCTGAATTCAGGCCAACCGGGTACCATCCCCTGGAAGTGAGAAGAGCTCTTTCTGCATGTGGGCAATGAGTCTGCATGCGATGACGAGCAGATGGCTTACGGACGGACAGATGGGGCAGGGAAGGGAAGATGCGAGGCTAGGACGGGATCGGCTTGGATCCATGAGTTGTGGAGGGAGGTTGACGATTGCCATCTTGCCATCTTACGCAGCGGCCAGGGTCTCTACAACTGCAACCTCGCCGGGGATCCGGGCTGGATGGGACTTGAGGATGGGCCGCCATTCTGGAGATCGGAGGGGCAGCACACGGCAAGTGGGGTCCGGGAGCGGGAAGAGTCCGAGATGCGATGGGGATGTGTTGTGATACTACGGTGGCGTGTCGGTGTTGCTACTCAGATCCGGCAGCCGGTGAAGAAACCAAGAATAAACTGTAGATACCTAGCAAAAAATCGGCAATTCCCAGGTGAGACTCACGAGGCAAAATTAAAGTTGCGGCAAGCAATTTTTGACTACCTAAAAGAGTGTAATTCTTGCGAAGGAAGCTGCCAGGCACCCGAGCACAGACGTTGGGATCCACCAAGTTGTCAGGGACTCAAGGCAGGGGCCAGGGGCCTTGGCTCTCTCCACAAAATGGCAGGCCACAAAGGAACGGCGAGGAGAAATTGTTGTGGATGGGGATGAGCATGGAAATGGAGGGATTGAGTCTCCAGTTCCATGACGGCTGGACAGTACTTGATCCCCTATCCATGATTCGCCGCGATCCTCCCGTATGATGCTGCGCATGAATTCAACCCGGTAACGGTAACCATCTCGTCGTTCACACAGCTGCCAATGCCGGGAGTACAACGCAAGTGCATTCGCAGGCGTGCCAAGACATCACCCCGCGTTGTTGTTGGAGGGTGAGCTTGAAAAGATCCGTTTCACAATGGCTGAGTCCCGCTATGAGATGCAGAGGGCTGACACATGTGTAGGCTTTCGGTCTAGTCTATCCTGACAGCCCAGAAGATACTCTGGACCTGATCAACCTAGAGAATACCGAACATTGTCTGGGATCTCTGGCAAACCGGCCTGCCAGCTCAGGTCCCTTTGCTGTCTGAGAGTCTCGTAGGGGTAATGTCCAGGTGCTGCTCCACCATGGAAGCGGAGATCAAGACTTGTGTTGCATTGAGCAGCAGGACCCCGCGGCTTTGCAACTGTGATGGGGTGCAGCGGCGCATTCTGTCCCCGCTCATGCATACAGCCAGACTGCCTCGAGACTTTGGGGAGCCATCTCGGGAATGGTAGCGAAGGATTGGATCACTTCCCGTGATGGTGGACGCTGGAGGACACAAAATCCCACCCCAGAACATTGTTAAAGGTCATGACGGCCCCGGGAGCGTCAGCCTTCCCGATGGCAGGGGCGAATCGGATAGACATCCACCGAACGGCGTTGATGGCTGTTCATCAGCCAACTGGCGTTCATGGAGGGGCATTGTCCGCATATCGCCCTCGCCAACCGCAGAGAGCCCTCCATACTCGTTCAAACCATCAACTGTCTGAGGGCTGATCTTGGCTGCATCTTGTGTTTCCCACGACCGACCTAGCTCGCTGCACGTCGCGGCTGTCAAGAGAAGGATATGCACGAGCGGGTTGGCAAACTCATTGACGGATTGGCTATCTTGCAAAGCCATCGAGAATGATCAAAGCGGAGAGACAGACGCAACCACGGTTGTCATCCCTTCGACATTTGGGACTGAGATGGCAGCGTCTGATCCTGCCGCCTGTCATCGCTTGTGAGAATATCCGTCGAAGTTGGGCTAAAGCTCGCTACGGAGTAATCAACAGGCAGCAAATCGACGCCAGCCGAAATAGCCAGACGACGTGTTGAAAAGATAACATCTTGGCGAGCATGCGGACGGAGAAATCCGCGGGGCACACGACCAAGACAGATTCTGCCAACCACTCCGTGCTGAACTATGGGCAACCCTCCTCAACCCCACATTTGTCCCATTAGCTTGGTACGCTGCCCGAGCCAATCAGCCTCGACGACGTCCTACACATTCCTCCAAGGCCAGCCTCTCTTCCTTCGATGTGCCTTCGACAGGGATACCTCAGGCCATAGCGTTCGCGGTACACAAGGAGTGGATGACCCAACAGTTTATGTGTTCATCGGAGTGAATATCAGGTCCACACTGAGCCATGCTGGTACTATACAGACAGACCATCACAACATTATCGTGGCATTTTTGAGTGGTAGAGACGTCTTGAAGCACTTTTCTTACGTTGATCAACTGTAACAGCCGAGCACCCAAGTATGTATACACAGTACCCTCGTCCGGCAAGACAACTGAGCTAGGTAAGTAAGCAGTGTCTTCCTCTTCCCATATTGCATGCATTATTACCATGATATATAGCCTTTAGCAGAGGGAAGCAGCGGGCATCCCGTCCGGGAATCTGCGGCGCTTGCTCCTTCTCTCTTCTGCTCTACAGGACATGATTCCGTGAGTCAGTCACGCACGTTCTGGCCGCTGACCCGGCCATGGCATTTACCGCACTAGCAGCCACAGACCTTCTGCTCACTGTGGAGCGCCCAGCTCCCAGCTTCCAAGACGGACTGTGGTGTGGCCGTGACGGTCGTGATGAGCTGCAGACTCTCTTTGCTGCTAGCAGTCCATGGGAAAGAATCGTTGTAGCCAGCTCGGCTCTGAGGAGACAGCCCAAAGTTCAATCCGATCAAGTATTCTAGCCTCGCTGTCAAACAAGGCTGTGGTGGTCCCCAGAAACCCTCCATTTTTCCCAGCTTTGGTTGGCGAAAGTCAGCCTTTCCGCAGGAGTCCTCTGCAAAAGCTCCGAACTCGAACGTCAGCCTCAACAATTTTGGGCCAAGTAGCACGCCGATTGGACAATAGGCCCCGGTCGAACAAGGTACTCTTTACCCTGGCCTGGCCTGCTGTTGAAGGCGAGAGAGGCAACGGAGCGAATCATAGGTGACGTTTCTTTCGGCTGCCCGCCCGAACTTTGGTATCATGAATATCAGCATCAACCCCTGGCTAGCATACTCTCATTTCAAGGTTGTGTTTATGTAAGGATTTCTCCTTCCAATAAACCTCGTTGTTTCTTTCACCCTAGACACGATGTGACACTGTGTTGTGGTGTCGCGCAGGGGTGCAGCATGCTGGATTTAGCTGCAGGCGGTTGCAGCGTCTTGTTGGCCGCTAACAAAAGGCAAGAGCTTTCTTTCTGTCGAAGTGAAAGGGGCGTGGTGAGAGGTTGATGGTTCACCACCAATTGTCCCTGGTCCCCTGTCGGTCACCCGGCTTGCTTGCTGCCCCAGGCTCCAGAAAATGGGAGGTCCTGTCCAGGGTGCGGTGCCGAGAATGCGACGCTAGACTGGCGCTGGAATAGCGGCACGCAGTAAGCAGGGCATCGCTGTTTTCGTCACTGTTAGGTAGTTTTGTGTGTGCAGGCACTAGAAATTTTTTTTCTCCTGGTGGGAAGGTGATGAAGGACAATCAATGCTGAGGTTTGAGGTGCAATGTGGTCTCGAGGTGTTGGCGATGATCAACATGAGACCCGTCCGTAGGAGACTTTCCTACGTCCTAGTCTCCCGCCCCGTCAAACAGCATTGCAACGCAGAGGCGTATGTTACGTCTTAGGCGCGAATCTTACGTCAGCATAATTACAGCTTACAGATCGTAAGTTATCTCTCTAACGGTGAGCAACACCCTTCATGATTGGAGCTGAGCCCCTGCTGGCGAACGTGGGTTTCCCGGCAGGCAAACGGCAGATGGACAAGGGCTTCAGATGAACTTCGTGCCGTCCCTTGCTCCACCCGCAGACGACAGGGTTGTGGGTCATGATTGCGGAGGCGGCCTGTCAGAAGCCTGGCTATTTAGCAATCAGTGGGCGGCAGCGAGCCAGGACTCCGCGGTGCAGCCATGTGGGCCGTTGATTTGCGGTGCAGCAGAAGGCACTGCTGGCTTTTTGTTTTGATGCATAAGAGCGAACGGAAGTCTCACCGTTCGTTCGTTCGTTCGTTTGTCTCATTCGTTTGTATTCTGTTTCTTGGGTTCAATCATTGAGAAAACGGTGTGGTGCTTGCAAGGTGGGCCGGCGCTTTACGCTGGTCGCAGGTGTGGTCACACAACACGGTGGTCCAGTGGACGACCTCCCACAAAAAGTCCACTTTCCTGCCTACCGCCGCCTGTGCCATCAGGCCTGGCCCCATATCAACACCAAATCTCTGGTCTAATCCGACTAGCCCATGCAATCGTTGATGATGATGAATAGTGGGTGGATTCCATGCTGATCAATGATCGATGGCAGCGCTCCGAGTGGTTGAATAAAACCAGAAGTTGCAAGTGGATGGAGCCCGGGAACTTGATGGACCTCGGTTAATAAACCCGGGAGCTTGTCGGTTTGATTTTGAAGCTCTCAGCAAACGTCGTTGTTCCTCTTGCACTCTGTAGGCTGCAATCATTCCAATGTAGGTCGCTGCGTTCACTGCACTGCAGTTGGGAATATAATATTTCTTTATCGATACATGTGAAAAGTCAATTTCGCTGCGCACAGAAAGCATAGTTTGAGATGTTCAGAGTGTTGTTGTTCTCAATGTTTTCCTGCTGATTGCCCATAGCTTCATAACAAAAATGGCTTCGAGTGAACCAACTCTTGTTGCAAACCTCCCTGAGAGCCTCAATAACCAGGCAGTGTGTGTCAATTATGGCTATTCTTTGAATAAAGAGAATATCCCACAACCCCGCCTTCTTTCACTCTTTGCACAGTAGGTCACTTCTCCCAAGACCTTTCCCTGCGAATTCGTATTCTCCCGTTCTCATTTTTTTTCCCATACAAGAAACCACACCAACTCATCCCTCTACAAACGCGAAATCCCCCCTTGTTTACTTCCATACAGCTGCTACGAGGTATTGACGACAATACTACAGGAGCTCGTTTCTTCCTCTCTGGACCCCTAACCAGTTTCGTGGAACTGGAATTTCGACGGGAGCCATCGTGCTCTTGACAGGCGAGTTCTCGCATGCCACCTTAAATTTCTTCTCACCGACCAACAATGGCGACTCAGAAGATGGATTCCGCTATGGTCAAAGTTCTCGGTCAAAAGTATTGGAACCATTTTGCGATCCAGCTCGGTCACTGGAATCCGATGAAGGTCGTCATCATGAGCGAGGAAACATTCAGTAACATGTCCTGGCCCGTTAAGATTGAGCTTGCCCGCGAAATGGGGTAAGTTCAAGTTCTTCAGCAATTACATCCGGATTTGTGGCATGTATTACAATAGTCAACTGACCTGTATCAGCAAATATCTGAACGAAGAGGTCATGTATTGCCAAGATGCTGAGAATGCAAGCGTCTGGATTCTTGGTCCGAAGAAGGTTCTTGCTCCGAGCGTCCTGGTTATCAACAGCATTCCCATCTGGGACCCCAAGAAAAAGCATGCTCGTGTGCCAGCCAAGATCCCTCGTCCGCCCAATGCCTATATTCTATATCGTAGAGACAAGCACAACCAAGTCAAGGCGGAGCACCCGGGCTTGCATAACAACGAAATCTGTAAGCATTGATCTCGTCGTTTTCTGCCCTTATGTGTATATTATTTGGCTAACATTTTGGAGCTGTCATCACTGGCGCCATGTGGAAGGGTGAATCACCTGAGGTTCGAGCTCTCTATCACCAGAAGGCTGAGGAGCTCAAGCAACAACTGCTCGATAACCACCCTGAGTACCGCTATTCCCCTCGCAAGCCATCTGAGATTCGTCGTCGTGCGCGTCGTGCTCAGTCTTCCCAGAACACTTCCCTGAAGTCCAACCTGAAGAACATGCAAGCTGCGTTCTCTCCTATTAGCGAGATCACTCGTCAGATCCCCCAGGCGTCTAAGTTCCTTCCTCCTTTCGCGAATGCGAGCTGGACTCCTTACCATCTATTGTCCGGCTCTGATGGCCCTTCTATTACTGAAGAGCAGAATGCTACATCCGCTGAAGGCACTGCCGTCATGCAGGACGACCTGGGTCAGAACGCCACATCCATCCAGGAACTTGGTTATGCTCAGGATGTTGCTTTAACTCAGCACAATGCTCATTTCCCGGCCACCACCGTTACTGTCACTGACCACGAGCTGACAGACGAGTCCCCCCAGGACTTTTCAGGCCCCTGGAGTCATGACGACTCACTTTCACACGTTAACTATCACTTGTGAGTTAACCAGCCTTGGTGACTTTATCGCAGCTCAACGAGCGTCGCAATTATGTCGCCGAGAACATTGCTCAAAACGTTCATAACCAACAAGCAAAGGTATGTAGTTCATGTCGTACTCTCCGGTCTAAGTTCAGACAACTCATTGACACCTACCGCAGAGAGATTGTCAATTATTGAAGGTGTGGGCATAACAGACGGGTGAAAGCTGCAACCAGCGTAGCAACCCGTCACACACTGTTAGCTAAATAAGATACTTGGGATGGGGGAAGTGATTGTGCTTCCCGTTCACCTCTGGAGGACGGCGTTAGTGGTGGGACTATGGGCGGCGACTCGGTACAGAAGACGGACTAGACTAAACGGATACGCTGGCAGTCGACTTGAAGATGACGGGACACAAGCTTCAGTTGAGTAAGTATAGTTGTCGACCAAGTTCTACCTAATCTAAGGTACTGGGTCGTGCCCACGGCGGCGGGCATAGGTTATCTGAGGTACATTGCGCTGGGGAAGAGCTTGGCAGAAAGCCCGCGCGGAGGGTTCGCCGCTGGCCCAAGCGGGAACGCAGTGGGTCAATGGTCAGAGACCACACGGTGAAGGTATTGGTCTCAGGGACCTTGGTTAGTACTTTTGTTGCAAAGAGGGGGGAGCCGGCTTCAGTCGAGCATTACTAAGCAGCCGAGAGGGAGTTACTTCGCTGCTTTTCGGACGTAGTCTCCACCCATTACAGCTCCGCTACGGTATCTTACGTTACAACAAGGTTACATCGAACGCTGCTGATGCATGCATCAAGAGGGGCCGAGAGAGCAGCATGGAAAGATGGAAGAAGACCGGACCGAACAGACCACCTGTTGCAGAGAGACGGGCCAAACGGATGATCCCTATGCACGTAGCGAAGCGAAGCTGCTGACTTTTGCTGCGGCGACGTCGGGTCGCTTCGACACCTCGCAGCAGGTCGCAGTGCAGCAGCGCCAGGACATCGAACACAGCACCGCAGCACCAAACCAAGCATGAAGACGGGATAAACGGACTGGATCGCTGGGCCGGTGCTAGGTTCTGGTGCGCTCCACGCCCTCACCCTTCATTAACCTTTGTTATTATTAACACCAGGCGGTGCCCTGCATGGAGACACTAATGTAGCTCCTCTTCTTTTCTTCTCTCTCGCTCCTTTTCTCTCTGTCCCGCTGGCCGTCTGTCCATCCACCCGTCCTCACCTTGTTCTTGTCACCTCGCCTTGCACACTCGGCCTCACGCAGCCGTGCTTATTGTACACACTTTCGGATGCCAATCCCGTCGAATGGACATTGTGTGTGTTGCTTGATGGTGTTAGTATTTTGGCATTAGCTATTTTTTTACTAGCTCTGTAATACTTCTTTTACATTATATTCCCAGGTCTACGGATCACACTCTTCCCCGTATACCGACACGCCAACAGCAACACCAACACAATATCCCCTGGATCCCTGGCCGGCTAGGGGCATATAGCATTCCGGTACGGTACATAATAGCCGATCGATTGACCAACCGACCGATAGACCGACCGACTGAGACCTCTGCAAGCCAGCCAGAACGCTTGCGGAACGGCAGACGGACGGAAGCAGCGGCAGGTGCAGCAGCAGACAAAAGCAAATCACTGTTTTTTTTTTCTTTCGGCGCTACGCTAGGCTACACGTTGAAAGATTCAAGCAAGTCTCCACTTAGTTTGGTTCGGGTCCATCCCTAGGCCCTGGCTTGGTTGCGTTGCCCGCCTCCCGCCCGTCCACTTCGGCCCTTGGTAAACCCAAAAAGTTGGGGGTCTTTGGGCTTGTCTCACAAGCTACGGATACACACTAGCAAAAGATTACGGGGCTGCGTCCGGTGAAATCGGGTGCAAGCCGGAGCGAACGGGATCAGAGATAAAAAAGTGCCGACGGCGCCAAACGCTTGTGGTCGGGTCTGTTTGACCTTTTCGTTTGTTCTGCTCCTTTCTCCCTCCTGCTATTCCCTATCAATACCGTTCGTCCCCCCTTGGTGTTGAGCGATCGAATCTCTTAAGACGTCGTCTCTGGGTTGTGTGCCGACCTCTGTCGTCGATTGCGGTGTTGTTTGAGACAACGATACGATATCCCGTCCACGATCGGAACACGCTAGCCGGTGCTATTTGCTTGCCTGCTGCCAGCTGTTGAGCTTTATCAGTGCATCGCTGACACATGCACCGGGTACATCGCCAGGCAGAAGTTTGGTTGGATTTGGGGTCAACACGGCAGCTCTAGGACTTTACCAGTAGAACAGCACGAACAGAGCGACGGCGAGACGACCGATCATTGCGACGCGACGAGCAAAGTAGTGTCCCCAGTCCCGCGATTGCGTAGACGAGAGGACGCTGCCGAATTGATCAAAAGAAACGAGTGTGGCCGAAAGATTGTAGCCGATACAAATACAAACCACATCCATGTTCCAAGAACCAACGCAGTACTTGCCGGTTTCGGGGTACGCGCTCCCGAACAGCCTGCCACAATACAATTTTGGCGACCCCCTCAGATTAAGCAATCAGCATCACTACTCCGACCACCACACAAGTCACAGTCACAGTCACGGGTCCGTAGCGGGCGTTTTACCATCAACCAGCGGCGTTGGCGTGAGCAGTGTGAGCGTGAGCAGTGCGGCAGCAAACGCAGCAGCATTGTTATACAGCGCCAATCCCATTCTTGCAGCCCCAGACAGCAGTTCAGTCAGCACTGCGGCAGCTGCACCACCACCGCCAATCGGCCCCGCACCTTCTGCAGCCCCTTCTCCACAACCACAACTGGAACCCGTTGCTGCTGCCGTTCACCAGCCTGTCTCCCAGATCCCTGTTTCTGCGCCTGCCAGCACCTTCCCTTTTGTGCCTTCGCAATCAGCGACTGCGGGAACGACGACTACCATAGTGACGACGACTGCGCCACCGCCGACGACGGCCGCTTCAGCGCATCATACTCATACTCACACTCATACCCAAGCTGGCCCATCATTAGCTTTCTCACAGATGGATCCCGATCCGCATAGTGTTGCGGCCCAGGAGGCGGCCGCGAGGGAGTACCAGCCACAACATGAGGTGTGTGAATTCCATGAGGAGTTTTTGTTGTTGTTGTTGTTGTTGTTGTTGCTGTTGTTGTTGTTGTTGTTGTTGTTTTGTTTTTGAGTTGGATCTGACAGGACTTGTGCAGGGCCCGCTTGTGGGCGAAAAGACGCCCAGCACCAAGATCACCGAGGAGTATGCCAAGGCAGACCCTACTTATGTGCAGAAGACGATGGTGCGTCCATGGCAACAATGCTTTGAAGTATTGCCCAATGCTGATGAGATCAGGTCCTGCCCCAGACATACTCGCACTACCGGCCTATCCGGGGTGATGGGAACTGTGGTTGGCGAGGTAAGTTAATAATTAACCCCTCTAAGGAGTCGTACGAGTAGAGTAACTGATAAATTCAGCTATCGCCTTTGGCTACTTTGAGACACTAGTAAAGAAGCGTTCCAAGGATACCATCCTGACCGAGCGGGCCCGCCTCGAGAGCCTCTACACCTACATCGAGGTCTATGGTGGCCAGCCGCGGATGGTGTTCGAGGACTTGGCCCAAACCACCCTCGACCTGCTCGACACCATGGCCCAGTTGAGCGATAACGTCCACCAAGCCCTCGCTAAGCTGCTCGAGGAATTCAATAATGAGCATATCTGCAACGCCATAATGTTCCACTTCCGTCTACTCGCCAGCTCTTACCTGAAGGAGCATCGTGACCAGTATGGTCCGTTCCTCGAAAACGCCGATGTGGACCGGTACTGCCAGACTGTCCTGGAGCCCCACGGCATCGAGATCGAGCACCTCGGTTTGATCCTGCTTACCGAGATCCTGCTAAAGCCAGCCGGCTTCGTCCTCGAGGTGGCCTATCTCGACCGCAGCCCCGGCTCGCAGGTGAACACGTACCGCTTCCCCGAGGAGGCCAACAGCAAGTTGCCGTCGCAGCTTGGCCCCACTATCTACCTGCTCTACCGTCCCGGCCACTATGACCTCCTCTACGTGCCCGAGCCCGAGCCCGTCAACATCCAGGTCCACCGCGTGTCTGGCTTCTCACAGGGCTTCCAGATCGCCGCGACGCCCGTCGCTTCCTACGGCTTCGGTCTCGGCGGCGGCGGCTTGGGCGCTCTCACCATGATCCCTGGTTTCAGTGGCTCATCAGCCTTCGGCTCCGACCTCTTCGGCGCCCCGCCCTCCTCGCCCCTCGGTACATTCACCCCCGCCCCGCCGCCCCTCTCCCTGTGGAACTCGATACCTTCCCATCCTCCATTCGCCAGCACCCTTCAGCAAGCCGCTCCCCCACCGCCGCCTCCTCAGCCCCAACCCACGCCGATACATCACATCCCCTCAGCGCCGGCCCCGACACCCGCAACGCCTGCCCCTCCCCCGCCAGCGCCGACAGCCACAACCGCGCAGACAAACAACCCGGTCCGTTTCAGCGAGTACTGCAAGCTGCAGAAGTATGTCGAAAATCCCACATGGAAGGAGCAGCAGACGCTGCAGACGAGTACATTCAAAAATAGTCATTATAACACTGCGCACTTTAATAATCCGAATTTTCAGCCGGAGGAGTATAAACCGGGGGAGGAGCACGAGAGGGAGGGGAGGAGGAGACGGAGGAAGGATATTGGAGATAAGGATAAGGGGGACAGAGGGGACACATGAAGAACGGGAAGAAAGGGGAAAGATCAACAGAGAAGGAAGAAATTGTAACAACATGGCGTTTTGGCTGTCAGATGGAGGGTTTAATTGGGTTACTGCTACTATTACTACTACTACTGCGGCTGCTACTGCTACTATTTGTCTGCTTGTTTTGCCTACTACGTATGGAATGGCGAAGGGGATTTACAACATTAACACTACTTTCACTGCTATGCTTTTTGACCTTGGGGAGAGAGGGAGATGAAAGGTTTTTGCTGTAAGGCTTGCCGAAGGAGGTAAAAAGGAAAGCAATCATGCGCGTACGGAGGCACACACAGCACTCATACTCATAGTATGTATGTATGGAGAATATGGTAAAATAATGAAGCATGCACTTTATGGTTAGAATTACTTGGTTTTCGCTACTGTGGGATGCGTGATGAATGCTCTCAATCTTTTTTTTTTTTTTTTTCACAATCTAATGTAGGTTATGGGAGAACGAAATATGAGCATAGTTCTGCTTCGGCCACGACTCAACTAGGGTGAGTTTACCATTCCTGAAGTCTTCAAGAAGTAGCTTGGGTTTTGTTTTAGCTTTTTTTCTTTCTCCTCCAAACTCGTAAATAGCATGTTTGGCACTGGTTTCTTCAAATGGACCTCAATGGGTTGGTGTGAACGTAGGAGGTTGGGTGAGAATCGGGAATTGTAAGCTGTGCTTTATTTTGTAGTATCCTTACGTACCTGCTGCTATCTTTGACTTGTTTTCTGGACTTGTCATTTCAACTTTTCCACACCCCGAAGGGATTGTCATTGTTTCAGAGCTGTTGAGGAAATTGACATTATTACTCAACGACTTGCTTGTCACGGTGTCTGGGATCAAGTGGTGACAGAAGCTCGACCAGACAAAAGCGAGTCTTGCATATGGGATATCAAAGTTTCCCTTTGGTCGTAGATGGGCTTGGTCTCAAACTAGATGTGGCAAATTCCATACGATCTGTCGGTGATTCAAGCCTGGGGGATGGTTGGTGCTGGAGATATGACAAGGTGTGGTGATGCTGTCTCTTGTCACAGTCAGGCGACACAATAGGAGCGGCCTGAGATTGTCATCTTGTACGACGGTTTTGGGGCGGAGATGGGGCTGTTGTGTCTTTTTGGACTGGATGTGTCATGCTTCTTGGGTCAGGAGATGTGTTATCCAGAGATATTTGGAGAACCAAAGGCTTCTGGTTGATGATCAGACCGAAAGTTGTAGCCAATAAAACGGATGACGTGGATTAATGGTATACATGTATTCAATGTTTGGTTTGTCCCTTGGGGTCAGCCAGCCGGGAATACAGGTCTGTTGTTCCTAGAAAAAAGTGCGCATTCATGATTGTCACTACCTTTTTATGTCGACTGAAAGGAGGTAAAATAGGTATGAACTTACCGCTTTGGCTGGCGTGTTCATCGCTTGGCAGCGACCAGGAATTAATTGACCTCCACGCCATCTGTTGATATATTGCTTTAAGTGGCAAAGACGACACCAGTAGTAACTGCAATCCTTCCTATCAGACTGCTACGTTGCCCTTCAAAGCCCTGGCTCCGCTTGACAACCTCCGATACGACTTATGGCCTTTCTCCTCCTCCAGTGGTGTAGTGTAACACCTTCAATTTGTCATTCCTCCATCTGTAACCCCCGAAGTGATTTGTCAAGCCGAGCACCCGTCCAGCACAACGCATTATTGTTGTGCAGCACCCTGAAACATGCGTCATGTAGGATCTGGTCGTGCAGGGTGAGAATGCTGTGTACCTCAGACAGAGATGCTTTGAAAGACAGGAGTGGCGGAGTTTGTGGAGATAGGGCCTGGCTTTAACATGTTTGGATGCAAGGCTTCTGGAGGAGGGGCAGAGGGGTGGATGGTTGGCTAAGGGGATGTTGCGTTGTGTGACCTTGGCAGGAGGGGGAAAATGGAGAGGTTGAGGATGGGTTTTGGCTTTTGTGCATGAACAATCCCATGAATACAGGACTTCGGTATCGGTTTTTTGAAGCATAGTTAGTAGAGAGTTGAGCTGTTTGAAAGTTAAGGGCCCATCGAGCGTGCGCCCAGGTGCTGGTGAAACATACATAGAACGTGTCTATCCCAGCTGGATGGTTTGAGACTAGCAAAGCAAACCAATTCCACAGCAGCAAGTTATATCATGTACCATTTTGCTAAAGACCAATTCGGAGAAATACCACACTTAGCGTCCTAATTTTGATTTGGACATAGGATATAAGAGAGTTCTACTAGTTGACCCTTGCCCACTTACTGCGTTCTTGGTTAGCGTTGAGGGTCCAAAATTGACCCACTGCATGGTCAAGAAAAACCGAGAGCATAAACATGGACAAATAAGGGTAAATATATATTTATATATATGCGCGTGTATGTATAGATGGGAATATCAAGTCTATTTTATCCTTGGCACCCAACACCAACATTTCATATCCCACCTAAATCACGATGCCTCCCATATATGTACCGTATCCTGAGTCATGATACACATCAGATCAGCCTGCCTAGTTATACATAACTTTCGGCGTCCTAGGCGCCTCATCCGGCAGCCACCCTCTCCCTAAATAAATCCCTTCAAACCTTGTCACGTACCTCCTCTCCCGTTCAACCATCTCCTTAACTTTCTCCTCATCCCATCCCTCCTCGCCCATCCCCTCAACCGGCACAGCCCCCATCCAGTCCCCCTTCTCTAGCTTCTCCTCAGCCTCGCCCACTAAAAACCCTAGCATCCGTACGACTTCTTGCATGTCGACTGTTTCCACGTTAATATCGGGCAGCCCAATCCGCATAGCGAACTCATCGCACCACGCGATAGCGACGTTGCGTTCGGCGTGGTCGGCGGCGGTGTCATAACCCCCCTTCAACAACCCGGCGCGGATGGTGTCCGGCGGGTAGAGCGTTCCCCGGAGAGAGGTGACGGCTTTGTTTTCGAGTCCGCAGGGAGTGAAGCGGGACCAGGGGTCATAAAGCAGGTTCAGGTCGACCGGTTGGTCTGACGGAGGATGCTGGTTCAGAGTGGTGCGCAAGTGCCGCGAGATATCTCCCGCCGACCAGAACCGGACGTTGAGGGCTGTACCCAGGCCGGTGACATTCCGTCGGAGGTGGACTCCTAAGGCAGCGATTTTTGCTAGTTCCGGGCGAGAACCGTCCACGCGAGGTCTGCCGGAGACGAAGCGAGGAGACTTAACCCACACCCCGGGGTCTTCGGTCGTGATGGCTTCTACATCCCACAGCTTCTTGAGCAGCCCGATCGTGGTGTTTTCTAAGAGTCGGGCGTAGCACCGCACAGTGAAGTGGCTGTGTCCAGGCCCCTTGAGATCCATCACCGGCCAGAGCACGATCTGTCCTGGTCCGTGGTACGTCATGAGCCCGCCGCGGGGCACGCGCACGATGTCTGGGACCTCCCAGGCTGGATTCCCATGCTGTTTTGGATTAACCGTCCATGGCGGGCAGAATAGGGGCTGCTTAAGTCTCTGGACTTCGTCCGAGGATAACGGCGTGTCGTGTTGTCTCCTGCCGAGTGTATACACCGGCCTTGGGGTAAAGGAAATCACCGTTGGCGGCGGGGGAGGTGGTTTGCCATGCACCTCAGGCCAAGGTTTTGGCTTTGGCTTTAGACGCTCTGCTTTCTGTTGTGCTTTTAACCGGTATTCCTCTTCGGCGGAGGTGATGAGCTGCTCCCAGGCGGGAGCAGATTCGGGGGTGAGGCCGTCTGGGGGCGGGGGCAGGGAGACTTCTTCGGATTCGGGGCTAGGATCCGGAGGAGGGCCTGGTTTGGATGGGGCCACAGAGGGGATGTCTTTCCAGTCGAGGAGGGCCCGGCGCAGGTAGGATTGCACGCGGCAGGCTAGGGAGTAGGGCGGCCAGTGGGAGTAGCGAGAGGGGAGGTGGATGTGGCGGAGGCGCATTTTGAGTTGTGGGTGGGTGAGTGAGTGAGGATGGGAATAGGATGGGGATGAGGGGTGATGACGTCGCTGGTTACGTCGCCGGCAGTCGGCAGTTTGACCGAATACCGCTGCGATTCAAAACAATCTTCCAAGTCACACAATGCTGTTCCTCCTGTCGTTCTTTACTTCACCTCGGGTATGTCATCCGTCATCCGTTCCCGTCTATGCTGTGTGCTGCAGTGAGTGGATAAGCCTTCACAACGGCGCTGTTTCCGTTTCAATCTGGCCACTGAGACACCAAACTCTTCTTGTCAAACGCGCACTCTCTTTTTTTGCGCGCAGTGGAGTCCTCTCTCGTCCGTCACCGGCAGCCGAGACGCATCCAGCTGCAGCCGTAGGGCAGGATAGAGCTCAAACTCAGTCGTTGCCGCGTTCTGATTTTTCGCCCCCTTCTGGCTAGGGCTCCCTGTCTAGTCCTTGTAAAGCCAGCAGCAGGATTGTGCGGCTACCGGTCAGCGTTTTTGGGTTGTGAGGCTGCGATTTTAGCGTGCCCTTTAGTGCCTCTTAGCAGTGGGACCCGCAGCGGCTTGAGCCGCTAGCTCGGGCCAGGTTAGCGTGTGGCACACTGGTCTTGGCGTGGGTAGGGTGGGGGCCAAGTTCAGGACATTGCTCCGTATTCATCGATGTGTTATGGAGAGCAGGTATCCTTCATACCTAGCGTGTTATAAGCAACATCCAACAGTCAAGTTTGAAATGGAGGGTCCCCGAGATAGGGATAACTAAACGGAAGAAAAAAAAGCGAACCAGACAACTATACAATAACATGAATGTAAGTGTAGTTCGGATGCCCAACTCCTCCAACGTTCTATCTCCCGAGCCATCTTTTATTATCTCCAGGTCCGCTGCTATTAGATAGGAGTCCAGTGATACGGTTCTAAACATATACCCCGTATTACAGATACCAACACTACTGTGTAGATATTTCAAAACGACGAGTTCTTCACCGCTTTGTGACTAGTAGCTTAGTGGCGAATTCCAATCACTAAACTCTCCCCACCCGGAACCAAAACTCCGGAACCGGAAGACCGCAAGACCGTCCAAAATGAGGTTTAGCCTCGAGCGTGGAATTTTGAATACCATTAGCTATGCAATTTACCTCCCGTTGCCACAGACGGCATAGGACTGTATGTCCTACCACCATTCTGTCACGAGGATCCTCTGCGTGCGTGAGCCTAGTGCATGGGATTGTCGTATGTTTGCTGCTAGCCGGGGGCTTGGGATTATGCCGGTTGACATCAGCAGTGATAAGCAGCGGATTTCCAGTTGGAACTGTCTGATCGAGAAGCATAAGTCTTAGCTGAGTGTTGGCCTCAGGTTGACGTTCCCTCTTCTGATGGCACGCTTTTAAGATTTTGGGATTTAGTTGTCTATGTCTTGTTAGCATTGTATAAGCACCTGTTGAACACATTAAGGAGCAACTTCAGTCGGAGAGGCCCGGCTCATAGAAGCAAACTGCTTCTGCCAATTGGTAAGTGGAGACTGATAATAGTTTAACCCCGAAGATATATGTATGCCCTGTATGAGCCAGGCCGAAATCTCGAGACAGATATGATGGCTCCATGAAGTGATGTGTGAAACTGAGCCAGAGTTTTCCGTTCATCCTACAAAGGTATCAAACTAGCTGCCCATACCATCCAACATTGATACAAGTCCAGTCAACCTACTCTTACAACAAATAACCCACGTGAGATAACCATATAGTACACGCTTGCTTGCTTGCAAATGTCGACCCAACCTTCTTATCCCGGACTTACTCCTCTTCTTCCCCTTTTCCCCCCAACCCCCTACTCCTTCTTATCGATATTCAACCTCCTCGCTGCCTCCTCCAACTCCCTCAAATCCGCATCATCATCCTCCCCCATCTCCCTTCTCAACTCCTCCCTAAACTCCCTCCTGACCTCCTCCGCATCCACAACTCCCGCATCCTCATACCCGGCCTCTCCAAGCCGCTCCATCACCTCCTCAATCCGCATCTTCACCAGTTTCTTTTTCCCACCTTTCTTATCTATGTAGTCTTCAACGGCGCCCGTAGCATCCGACCCGTCGCTTGCAAACCTCGCCCCGAGCACGCCTAGCTTCGGGTGCACATTAACATGCACCGTCCTCGGGTTCTTGCGCTGCGGTTCCTGCTTATTCTTCCCCTTTCTCTCCCCCTCCACGACGCCTCTCCCGACCCGAGCAGTCCTAATCGTCCTTGTCTTGGCCCCCAAAGCCCATAAATCCCCCCACGCAGCTTTCCGCGCATCATGGTAGGCTTGTTTGCTAAACGAGCGCGGGACGACCCATCTCTCTAACGTCCCCGCGGGTGTGCACAGATCGAGGGTAACATGCCCCTTTTTCTTGATTGGCGGTAAGATATTCCGTGGTAGACTCAGCGGGTGCGGTACTGTCGTCTCCTCCTTCTCGCTCTGCTCGCGTCCGTTTCCGTACCCAACAAAGGCGCGGTTGTTGGCCTCCTGCCCTGTTAAGAGGACCGCCCCGGACGGGGCGAGGGTTTCCCCTTGTATATCACGCACGCCACGACGGATGGCTAGGTACGAAAACTCAATGTCGTCGTGGGACTTGTGCGTCGCGCCAAGGACCTTTTGCAGGAAGGGTGGACGCAGGTAGCGCTGGGTGAAGTGGCAGAAGTCCTTGCGGCCCTGCGAGAGACCAGGGGTGAGGTACATCGGGCATTTGTGGTGGTGCGTGCAGGGGGCGATAATCATTCCCGGCTCACGCGGGCGAGACTCTGACTCGTCACCGTTGGGTATGAAATCTGCCTCACGGGGGTGTTGATGCGGCGGGAGGATGTACTTGTCTAAAAGCTGGTCGCGAACGGAAGCGACGGCCTCAAAACCCCGCGGGTGGCCTTTCTCGAGTACAATGAGCACGCCCCCTTTCGGTTCGAGCATCGTCCAAAGGTTGTCGATGAACTCGCGGCGCTTGTGCTCTTTGTCAATTGGCATGAGCATGTGTGACACAATGATGATGTCGAACACCTTATGCGGCTGCGGCTTGCCGCCGGAATCAAGCTCCTCCTGGGCGCGCATGACTGAATGTAAATAGTCGGGCAGACGCGGGAGGAATGTGGTATTATCCAGGAAGCGGGAAACTCGATGACGCAGGTTTTCATTGCCGATGACGACAGTCTTCTTGCCGGGGGGGCCGTAACGACGCGGCGAGACTTTGCCCTCCTCGCGGAGGACCTCCCATTCGGCGCGGAGCACATCTTCCCAGGCGAGGAGACCGGCTCCGCCGGCGCCGGCGTCTAGAATGCGCGGGCCGTCTTTGCGGAGGAGCATGTCTCGCAGCCATTTGCTGCCTAACCGCTTACGGACTTCGACAAGAACGCTCATAATGCTGGCGTAGACAGGGGGAAGGACAGTTGCGAGGTAGGTATCTGCCTCGATGGCAGACATGCGATGGAATCCGGCCTCCAACTGCACCGGCTTCTGCGGGAGATTGCTCTTCGACTTGGGCGTCATGGGCGAGTAAGGTAGCCCAGGGCCGCCAAACACCCTCTCCGCGCACTCCCTGATGTGCACTGTATCCGTCCGCTTCAACAACTCGCTAATTGGTTCCACGAACGTCGCTTTGGGGATATGAATCGTGCTTGGGAACGTCCTGAACTTCCCCAACGAGGTGTACGGATGCAACCTCGAGTCAATATGCCCATCCTCCGGAAAAAACACTGCATCCGGGTCGCTCTCATCCTCATCAATTTCCTCCTCTTCTCTCGGCTCATCCTCCTCGATAATACTCTCCTCCTCATGAGTATCTTCCGCGGGGGGAGGGATCGTCCTCGCCCTCCTGGCCGCCTCTTCAAAATCCCTCTGTAACTTCACCAACGCCTCATACTCCCGCTCATTATTTGCCGTCGCCTGAATCCAGTCCACATGGACTGGTTCACTCGTCCCCGGCAACGAAAGCAACCCCTCTTCCAGCATACTCTTAATCTCAGCGTCCATCTCTTCCTCGCTCATCTCTACCCCTTCCTCGGCCGCCGCCTGCCGTGCAGCTTCCCTCGCCGCTTCGATAGCAACGTTCGGGTCAACGCTAACCGCATACGACACCTCCTCGGCTAACCCTCCCGCGACGTCCCTCAAAAGAAACGGTTTCTGCACCGACCCGTCTGGCTTCTGTGCGTTGGCAGTCCGAGCCGGGATGCCCACGTCTTCGGGGGTCGTTTCCCGCAGGGGTGGACCGTAGAGTCGTTCGTAAACTTTGTACTCTTCTGGAGTTAGGTAATCCGCAGGCAGGGTTAGACCAAACGTTTGTCTCGCGTGGCGGACGAAGGTCTCAATCTCTTCTTGGGTTCTAGTAGTCGCTGGCACATCTGCCGTCGACGATGACTCCTGTACAGGTTCCTGGCGCACGGGGTGAGTAGTAGAAAAAGCGCGGAGGGAATTGGACCTCCACGAACGCGCCGCAACGGAGGGTAGAGCGCGGGGAGTTGTCGAATGGGGGATGTGCAGGCGGCGATGGAGGAGAGGTTGTGCTGAGGCCCGAGTGCTTCGTGGCAGGAGGACGTCGTAGAATGTTAGCAGCTGCGCGCGGCAGCCGGGGCAGCGATGCTGCATCTTTCCGGCTGAAAGCATGTTGGCGCGTGGTGAGGCTATCGCTAAAGTCAACGACGGGTGGGATTTGGGAGTGATGCGGCGGCAAAGAGTTTCATGAAGGGGAGTCGGGTTATCTTATCGATGTGGGATAGGTTCATTATCGATATGACGGATTATCTTATCTAAGCGTGAAGCCTATCTTATCGTTCGGACCCTGCAGCACGTGATTTTCGTCTAAGTGAGCAACAACAGCGTCGTGAAGAGATCTATTAGGTCCCGCTATGCGGTGGTGCAGTAAAAAACCCAGAATGATGGCAAAGAAGAATCAAACCCCAAACTCCATACCAAATATTGAGGGATGCTCCCTATTCTAAATCCCAGCCGTGAACTTGTCTGCAGTCTTTCGACCAACGCTTCGATTCCCCCCAGGTTCCAATTGTGTTTTTGTGGCCAGAAGTATACCTAGCCCCTGCTTCCGATCTCCTGGACCTTCACAGTTCCCGGCATCGATGCCGATCCATCCGCTCACACCGGGATTCCTACTCTGACTTCAAATCTGCTAACGTCTTAAACGCCGGCCTTCCCGCAGGCCTCTTCGTCGCGCCCGTATTCCCTGCTTGCGTGTTTGTCTTCCTATTCACATTAAACGGCGAGTTCTCAGCTGCCTTATACGGATCAAGCTGCTCGAGTTAGCGCCATGCCTGTCCACAAGGACTCCTTCGAAGACACTCACCGAAAATAAAGTCCAAAAGTACAACCCCACGAACCTCAACACCACCTCCAACAACGCCATTAAATCCCAACTCCTTGCCCCTCCCCCTCTTCCTCCACTCCTAGGAACAATCGGACTTCCCCCCAACCTCCTCCCCTCCCCAGCAAAAGCAGCACCCTTCCCCGCCCCCGCAAGCCGAACCGCCCTCTCCACCGCAGCAGTCAGTTCTGGCGGGTTAGCCCCCTGAATTGTTTCAACCACGCCTCCCTTGTTGATAATCTTGAACGTGGGCATCGCTCGCACGCCATATTGCTGCGCAATGTCTTGGTGCGTGTCGACATTGATCTTGACAAAGGCCAGGCGCGATGGTTTGGAGTGTTGCTTTGCGAGGGAGTCGAATATGGGGGAGATGCGTTGGCACGGTCCGCACCAGTCGGCATAGACTACAAGTAGAGAAAGTTAGTTAACATTGGAAAAGGGGGGAAGGCAAAGGGGGGCGCACAGTCGGCGATCACAACGGTGTGCGAGGTGAGAATGCGGGAGAATTCGTGAGAGGAGGTGATATAGGTTGCCATGATTGGTATGTGCGATCACAACTCGACCTGACTGAGTGGCGCTTTAGGTCGTGGTGATGGTGCACTGAGGTGCTGAGGTTTGATGGTTCTGGTGATGAGCGCGAGATGGAAGTTGACGCACGATAACGTCAAGTTGGCCAGATGCGAAGGGTTAGGGTTGTCAGTCTATTCGGATAGTTTAGGTTCAAGTTTAGGGTCTCAATCTTATCAATGCCCCACTTAACGTCGGCGAAGGCGGTGTAAATTTACGAATTCTGCCGATTCTCTTGCAACCTCAAAGCCGACTCTCATTCTCACTCTTACTGTTTGAATTGAGATTATACCTCTGCTTTCTTTGGCATTCACTGTGTCACATATCTACTAATTTATGATGCCACCAAACGAGCGCCAGACGAAGGTGAGAAAGCTCCAGCTGAAATGGTGCCTGTTGTCCCATTTTCTTATTTCGACCACATCCCTGATTCTCTCACAACATTGCCGGCTCTTTCAATCAGTATGACTATGTTCATTATGCTAATTGTCCCAGAAACGCCGCCTCGACACCGAGGATGAGACCCAAAAGGGCTCACGCTTCAAGCCCACAGTCCCCCGTGACTGGACCGTCTCTATTGCCGTTCCAACCAGCATTCTCACCGAGTAAGCCTTCAGCCTGAGCTTTCCTCTCTTCTATACTTACACTTCCCTTCTTACCCTCCCCCTACACGAACCCCTTGCTAACCTCCTGTTAGCCGCGTCACCCGCGAACAAAAAACCACCACCGTAGGCCGTATCGCCCGCGCGGCCGCCATCTTCTCCATCGACGAGATCGTCGTCTTCGACGACTCCCCTCCGGACTCTCGTCTCCCCAGCGTCGACCCCGACGCCTACACCGGCGACACTGACCCTGGCCACTTCATGGAGCACCTGCTGAACTATCTCGAGACGCCGCCATTCATGCGCAAGGTGTTATTCCCGCTGCATCCGAACCTTAAGAGTCAGGGTCTGTTGCCGAACATGGATATGCCCCATCATCCTCACAAGGACGAGTGGATGCCGTACAGGGAAGGGATGACTATTGAGGGGAAGGGAAAGGGGTAAGTTCCATCAACTTCACCTCCTTTGAGCTATACTGACTATATCCAGCACCACCGTCGACATAGGCCTCCCCACTCCCGTCACAATCTCCGAGTCCATCCCCCCCCGCACCCGCGTGACCCTCAAAATGCCCGTCACCCCCTCCGGCATTCCCGAGCCAATTCACCCGGCTCAACCGCGCACAGAAGCCGGTTACTTCTGGGGTTTCACAGTCCGTCGCGCCCCATCTCTTTCCGCCATCTTCACCACCTCCCCCTTCCCCGACGGCTACGACATGTCCATCGGCACATCCGAGCGGGGCAAGCCGCTGAACGCGGCGTTCCCATCATACGAGCAGGCTGATTTTAAGCACCTCATCGTGGTGTTTGGCGGGCCGAGGGGATTGGAGTATGCGGCAATGAATGATCCAGAACTGGTGCAGATGGGGATTCAGGGAGGGAGGACAAGGGAGTTGTTCGATCATTGGGTCAATGTGCTACCAGGGCAAGGGACTAGGGGAATTAAGACTGAAGAGGCGGTTCTGGTCGCGTTAAGCGGGTTGAGGAGGTTGTGGGATAGTAGTTGAGATACCCGGGTTGAGAGGTTGGGGTTGGCCTGGGAGAGGTTAATGTTATTGGCATGTTCTGTTTAGCCATGGGATATATCTTTCTTCGTGCATAGGTGGGATAATGTTCTTTTACTGAGACACTGGAACTCTCTTTGAATAACAACTTCCTGGTCTGCTCGCGAATGCACATTTTTCAATGACTTAGCTGACATTGCTCTTAGAAATAGCCTATCCGTTCGTGGATGAGATTGGCGAAGGGACCACGAAGGCTTGAGCTCTACAGCTCTAGAGATGCACGGGAAGAGAATATGGGAAGAAGGGACCTAGTCTCCTGTAGAGCGCCAATGTGGGCATGGTAACCATGAGCCAGATATACTGACCCGAGCAAACGCTCTATCCTCTGCAGGACCAAACCAAGACCGGAATGTCCCAAAAGACCTAACACTGAAAGGTTTAAAATACTGCAAAGGCTTGTAAGACATGCAGTGTGCGAAGACCAGATGTCTGCTGGGCCAAGTATATGAAAGGTCTCTTCCTTTTTCTGCAACAGCCTTCGGGTCTCGCTATTTGTCGCGCAAAATCTATGAACCAGTCCAGAGCCAAGTCCTGATCAAATTAATCTTCTGTCACTGAAAAGGACTATCGCCAGCAATCTTTTATACCTTCAGACCGTCCATCCCAGTTACTAGGTCATCTTTGTCCGTCTCCCCACTTTCCGTTCCACCCTCTCCTTTCTCCACCTGCACAATCTTCGTTCATTCTCCTCATGGTTCTCGACCCGCCTCTCGATAACTAGGGCTGCAAAAAGTATGTCAGTCAACTGTTGCCGCACTGATGCACCAACTAGCAACGATAGTCAGAGTTTCCAAAATTTACTCTTTGGACTTACTCTTCGGGGACACGAAAGGTTGTGAGATTTCCTATGCTCTGTGGTGATAGAATACGCTGGGATCGTATGCAGTGCAATATATCCCCTTCTAGCATGCTCATGTACGGGCTGGGGAACCTTCTCCCTTTTATTTTTGACGCATCAAGCAAATCGCTTATCTTGAAGATGTATACTGCTTTGCTCAACAGACCGGTTTCCGTGGTTAAGACGTCCACTTCCCCCCTTCGGCTTCAGTTGTTCACTTCATTACTTTCGCCCAGCCATGGCTCTTGCCGTGTCTAATTCATTCACTGCCTACTTCTTACTAAGGAAGAGGTTAATGAATGGAGGCTTCCACTTTGAGAATTTGATGGTAATCGTATGGAATACTTAGGTCTAAGTTAACGTTGTTCTTACTATCATGAATTAGCACAATGTCATCCCAGAGCCAACTCTCATCCCTTTCTTGCTTCCAATCAGTGAATTACCCAATATATTGACATCCACGTCCCTTCTCTGATGGACGCACACCGTGTGCGGCCCAGTCAGTTCCCAAGAACTAGCTACAAAGTTGGCTACAAATCAAGTCAAACGGAGTGTATCACCTCGGGAAGTCTGGTTGCGTGAAACTCGCATACTAGATATAACACCGAAGAGTCACTAGCCCTCATGTGAAGGGGCCTGCTACGCCATCTCGACTGGAAGATTTGGATATAATATCCAACAATATGACATGATGTCAGATAGGTAGTGCTAAATCCTGTCTTCCCAGGAAGGCAACATGAGGTTTCCGGTCTCAACCACTCAGGGGCCACGGTCGGCACACCCTGATGCTTCCCGCAGAAAATCATCAGTTTTCAGTAATGATTAGGATGTTGATTGGTCCCGGTAGCCTCCGTGTCTCCAAAACCTCTCTGTGTGATCTAGGGTTGTTTTAATTGTTAGGTTGCGTTCTGGTTCCAGCCCAAATCATATGCATAGAACAGCGTCTTTTCTGAAGCTATCCAATCGGCTCTTTAGGCCACATCTGCAGCATCTCATTGTGACTGAGGGTCTAATTAGCTTGAATGCAACTTGATGTCATTTCAGTACTGATCCGCGAACTGTATTCGGTGCATCCTCGGATACTGTCAGTCGTGTGAGAGCCTGACCTTCAGTCATCAAACGCTCACTTGTGTCATGACCAGCTCGTTTGTTGGTCGACACTACGCACTATCAACTCAAAACGTCATGCAAGAGATCTCATGGGCAGTGGAAGTAGACACGATGATGCATTGCCAGTGGCTGTGCCAAACTTATTGTAAGTAGGAAGACAGGCAGCAAAACTTACGTGTCGCCCGTCAACTAAGCAATCGACCGCCCCGAAATCTGCATATTCCCGAGATCACGCATATCGTAGAACATGCCTTGTTTTCAGACTCGATTGAAGACTCAGGTGGAAAGAAACAAGGTGGCACAGGATCCAGGCTCGAGGCTTATTGTGCCCTGGAACCACGAATAAGCTTTTCTTTTCGGCAGCATGCAATGAGTACAAATATTCATCCTTATTCTTTGTCCAATTTTACAACGCTCTTCAATGACAATCCTCTTCATTCCACACCAGCCTTTCCTACCTTCCACTAAACCCCAGCTTCTAGGTCCCATGAACGAACCCTATAAGCCCTACAAACATTGTATAAGCCCCTCACTCACCACCAACCCCTCTCCCTTCCTCCCACTTCCTCCTCTCCTCCCTCGCCAGCCTGATCATCTCATTTCCTCTCTTAACCTCCCCTGCGCCGACCAACAAACCCCCCAAGATTTCATAATGCTCCCCCATATGCGGCATCAACCCCTCCTCCTTGATAGCCTGCACAACCTCCTCGTACATCTTAGCTGCCTTTCTCATCATGTTCTTATCTGTACTCTTGGAGAGTATTTGCACAACTTCCTCGCCTAGGGAGAGGATCTTTTTGCGGCGGGTGTCAGATAAGGCGAGTTGGGAAGGGGGGAGAGTGCAGAGGGGGCAGATGCAGGTGAAGCCCCATGTTTGGAGGAGGAGTGCGCGGCGAGTGAGGGTGGGGAGGGCGAAGGGGGTGTCTAAAATGTTAGGTAGTGCACATTGGATGCATGATAGGCCAGGGAGAACGTACAGCTGATAGTAATCTCATCACCGGGGAGGATGTCGTGGAAGGCGGTGACTTTGTTGGAGAGGTCGGTAGAATTAAAGTTGGTCAGGGCGCTCCCAGTGTGTCAGTCAGGGGCCGACATGAAAGTTAAAGATAAGATGATGGGCTCACCTTGGCTTGCAGGCATGGTTGATCCTCTATAAAACGTCATAGTCAACAATGGTTTTGTTCGTGATCTCGTCAACAAAGGCACAGTTCTTCCAACTTACCGCGATCTTAGGAAATAGAGCCATATACCCCCTACCTCCAATCTCTATACTAAACGAGTTTGTCTTGACCACATCCTCCCAGACAGGTACATTTTGTAGATCAGGGCTACTTCTCGCAAGATTGAGTATCAGGTCGGCAGACGGTAACCTCTCAATAGCTTCCTTTAGCAACCTCCTCCCCTGATCTCGTTTTACTTTGTTAGGGAGCTGTATGTCAATGATGAGGGAAGCATAGTCAACCATAAAGACTTTCCCTCTGGGGATCTTCCGCGTTGCTATGAGACCTTTACCCTTGCCGGGGATATCGCGGACTTCATAGGGTGGCGAATCCTGTCTTGCCTTGGGGATCACTGATGGAAGAGGGAACGAGAGCAGGCTGGAGATTGTCTTAAGGGCCGGGGAACTTGAAGGGTCCTCACCGGGGGTTGGCTGCTCGTCGATGATACTGACTCCTCTGTTTGGCCCCGGAAAGTTGGCATTCGTGAAGACACAGTAGTTTGTGTCGTTTTCGCAGTAAGGCAACTGTGTCCAAAGGGTCCATCGCTCCTTTGTGATATTAATAGATGCTGCCACGCACGTGAGGGAAGCGTCAGAAATGAGCGGGCTAGGAGGGCACTCAGAAGACGGAGGTTGTTGGGGGGAACTGTCTGCATTGACCTCATGAATCAAATGCAGGACAGACCAAATTATACAAATAAGTGAACTGAGGAGCTTGGACATCTTTTACTCTTAGTTGCATGTTTTGGATGCTGACACAGTTAACTATCCAAACTCAGCATCCCCAACTTTTAAGAAATATAACCCTATCTACACTTTTCGCTACAAAACACGTTGTCCTTCCCCATGAAACAGAGATCCTGGTATGTCTCGCCCGTTTCGGAGTTTGAGATTACAAATGCCAATGCTGTTTGACTTATTACCCGTCATGGCAGCCGAAGTAACTGACGGTTCAGCAATGGCTGCATGTTGTCACTGGTCCAGAAGTAGACACGGGATAATGCCAAGGTCTGGGCACACAATGCCGGCAAGAGGGAGATAACAACTAACCACAGATTAGATGGCAGACAAGATGGAAACTCTAGTCTGAAGTTATGGTATCGTGCTTAGCCTGTGTCTGGAAAACCAAGTCAAAGTTCCTTGTCCTCACCTACAAATGCTTTATCTCTGCCTTGGCGCATTGGCGTCCATGCTCGGTGTAAAAAAGCCCAAGACCAGCCTTTGTTCACAAACTCTTGGCTATATTCTTATGTTATTCGTTCGAGTCTTGTGAGCATATGGGTAAAATTAAAGACGGTAGGTTCAAAATCAATGGGCTATCTACCATGAGAGCCGATGCTGAAAGGACCCAGAGCTAAAGAGAAATTGTCCAATACAAACCCAAACAATGTCATTATGCCTTTGGAGTTAGATGGAACTTCAACTTCATCCAGCACTATAAGAATTTCGACAGCCATGTCCTCGTTCACACCGATCTACTTCATCAGCACTCATCCAAAAGATCTTGCTTTACAAAGCTCTCAAAACCAGAGCTTTTCAGGATAACCCCCCACAACTAGCTAAGACAAAGTTCACATCCAACATCTGACCTTTTAACAACTAACCTCACCACACAGGTCATCTACCGCAAAAGTCTTTCAAGATGCATGACATGGCTAGGTGGGGCAGCTACGGCATTTACGTCAATGGTATCGGCAACTTGATCATCATTGATGAGGGAGAAAATCCTCATACGGTTGTTCCATGGAATAGCTGGGTCTTTACTACAGTAAGCCTTAATCTCTTAACCTTTAACTTGAAAGATGGACATAAAGATGACTAACCGTGACCATCGCTATAGCTAGCTACGTGCATCAACAACGGCATCCAAGTTCTCGAAACTCCACAGGGACGCGCTGCTCTGTTCAAACTAGGCAATCTCGTTGTGCAGGAATGGGAAAAGGAAGGACGGTGGGTATTTGGCGGTTACCTAGCCAAGATGACCTACTACGTTGACCATTTCCTCACAGCCGTCAGACGAGACTTCCCTTTTGTCAAACTTCAACGGATTGACCATACCACTCTCGCGGAGACGGTCCGCTTAAATCGTAGTGAAGACAGCGACATGCTGTGGTGGGACGGCGATCTGGAGAATTATCAGCCCAAATTAGCTGCACGGATGAGCTTCCAGCGCACGGTAAGTGCAACTTACAGATACCACGAGCTCTCATAGCACCGAACTATCGTTAACCATACAATAGATAATCCTTCAACTAGCCCAAGCAGCCGATCTTGCAAACCGTCCTGCCAAAAGCGCATCCGAAGCACGCAAGGTAAGCCAACACTACAAGAGCCTTCTCTTCCGTATCTCTATGGCCGTGGCCCACGAGCTAGCCCATTTCTTCGTCGCCTATCTCGCTCAAAGAGATACCCCAGACATGGCGAATTACACGCCCACGAATGTTACCGTTCTCAATCACGGAGTCTTTGATAATATTCAGGACTTTACCGCCAGGTCTGGCTCCTCTTCCAGCGACCATTCTGATGACTGGTGGGTATCAGGAGAATCAGGGTCCTGGATGGAAAATGAGCTCTTCGGCGGGCTGATCGAAGCGCTTTATGACCCTCAGGTTCCGGAACTTGATCCAGAACGACCAGTAAGTGTTAAATATCATCTGTTCAGTGAAACTATGGGCTAACAATCGTGATTGATTGAGATCGGCGTTCTCTATAGACTTGATACTAACGAGAACTTGCGAAAGGTCTCTTGGGATTCGATTAGAGCCTTCGTCGAAGAGCCAAAGAGTAAGTTTTCCCCCATCATTTTTGCTTTTACATTATTCCGATCTACCAACTAATACCCGGTCATAGATTTCCACTTCCCCCTCCAATGCGAAGGCCCCGTCCACTCCGTCAGCGACTTGGGCCTTCGGTTAAAAGGTCTCTCCTTCCAAACTGGCACAGGCAGAGACTCAGGGCTACCAATGATTGTCCGACCCCTAAAAAGCATCATCATGGAGAGGATGCAAGCCAGAAGGTATCGCACTGTAAAGCGGTATTCCCAGACCCCGTCAACCGGGAGCAAGATACTGTCTAGGTTTACTGGTAGCTCACTCGGTGGTAAGTCCATATCCCCGGCCAATGATCGCTCGGTCCGGAGTAAGTCCAAGAAGTCTGCCACTCGCCGGTCACTCAGAATCTGGTTGACGAAACAGGCAAGATACAAGAAGGGAAGCAATTGACCGAGGTACGATGCTTAGTAGTAAGGCGGAATGGGGTTCGTAGTCAGCGACAAAGGTCCAGGTAGGTAACTGAGTTAGGACTCGAATATCAAACAGGTAGATTGTCGTGGCTTGCCCCTTATGTTAGCTCACTCGTTATAGGTCTTGCTAAGGGCTTATAATCTTAGTTTTGAGTTCCCAGTATCACAAAGCACACTCCATGTGGCTTGAATCACACTATACGGCTGACGGAAGACGGGCACTTGCTTTTGTAATACTTGTCGCCACTCATACTTACAGGCTCAAGACGGAACTCAGTATGTCTCGCATTGTCATTATTATCAACACAGGGCAGCTACTTGTATGTTCAACTCGCTTCAATGTGAACACCATATTTTCGTTCCCGAAACTTAAAAGTACTTAGCCCCAGGTATCGTAACTATGCCGTAGCATCCGATCTTCTTTCCCCGACGTTATCGCGATTCAATAAAGCCTCAAATTGGAAGAAGGTCGAAATCCAGCCAATACACGTTGTATCTCATAGTAAGGGATTGAGCTCCACTATACTTCGTGCAACATTCTATGCAAGAAATTGTGCACTAGCAGCAGTGCCAGTGCGTCGAAAATTCGCTATCATATGTCCTGTAATAGCGGCGGAGTAACAGGCTGGGCAATCAGTCCAAAACTGCAGTTTTAACTCCGCAACTATACTGTCTCCCTACGAAGGCATACTGCTCACCACACTTGTGGCACATGTCACCTGTAGGATAGTTGTGATGCCGGTAGTGTAGCAATATTTACAGTGCACTTCCATGCGTCCAGTGATTAGCCTTCAAGTTAGTCGAACCGAAGGAAAGGGGTATCCCCGACTGCCAACACAAGGAACACCAGAGATAGAGTGATTGGGAACGACACATATACGTGGTTGATCCCGGGAGATAGATGGAGCAACACGACTGAATGAGCCAGAGGGCCTAGGCAGGAGGACGAGGCCTCTAAAAAGCTTGGAAGGCCGAGGCATTCACAAGGGCAAGAGTATTCCATAAAGGAAGCCTCCCGGATACGATGGAGGACTTCTCTTGATTCTTCCTCTTCCTAACACAAGGACACTGAGAACCAAGAAAGATCAATACACGTATTAATTGACTCGGTTGTGCACCCCACATCGTCAGTGGCCATCATCTAACCCATTTGACACATTGTCGACCCCTCGCTGCACCAGACCAAGTCACCCGTTACACGAACGGCTTATACAGAAAGTCTCTAAGCAGTGATCGCGCTAAATCCAGAGTGACAGGCACCGCAGGAATAGATACTGAGAAGACTGAAGCTGCACCAGCACCGAGAAACCATGTTGTGATCGAAATATCGCCAATTTTGTGCTCTTTTCGCGCCGAACGATCTTGCCATAGCGAGTTTTATGTGATGGCAAAAGTCGGCTAAGATTCCCTAAACAGTATGTTAAAAGATATTTCAAAGTTCATGTACTCGCTGGGTTTGGTGGTGCTATATACATATCTTAATCGAATCCATTGGTATGCTTGCCCTGTTACTATTGCCCATTTAAGCCTTGATAGTTTTCTCGCAGTTATCACTGTTTATTGCAGTGCGAAATATACGATACCCGCGCCTTTCCTTCCGATTCGTTCGCCTATTTACGCCAAAGCTACCATAGCCTCCTCGCAACCTTAAACGTGGATTCAGATTATCCCTCAGTCCAGCCGTGTCACGACCAACAAGAGCTCATTCTGGAAAGATGGGTTCGGTGCAACCAGCTGATCGGAGGAAACGGGAGTTGTGACCCATCAAACCCAAATATCCAGACAGACTTCCGAGATAGGTTCGAGACGCTCCAGGCCGCTGGACCTGAGAGACAGGAGGTTTCACACAGTCGGAATGATCCCTGTGATCACCAGTTAAACAGACAACTGTTTGCATTGTTGACCGGGGAACTTTTGTGGCCAGATGACCCTGCCTGGAATCTACATACATCTCATATACCCTCGTTGCGTCTTTTGTTCCTCCATGCTCGATGGCACAAACTGTCGAGGGTCAACATCCTTGGATATCGAGGATCAATGCCTCTTGGCGTTTGAGGAACTACTTCCCAATGCGTGGGGTCGTTGGGGACGAATCGTCACAAATCCTGTCTACCTAGAGGTGCTACTAAACTAAGGATGGCCTTCTGCATAGGATGCCGTTTCTGCTTCAGGCAGACACAGTCCGTGTTCCATTCGGACACAGGCCCCTCCCCAACGGTCCACTTGGTCGCCTATTCTGTTCGTCCTCTACTTTGCCCATCATCACTCCTTCACAACAAGAATCGTCGTTCATGTATATGGACAGCCACGCGCAGCTCTCATGGTGTAAGGACCCAACTCAATTAGCTCACGACGCCGCTTACCGGGTTCACCCACTACGGCGGAAAGCAGACCGGCTTGAACACAGGATAGACCCCAATAGAACGGAAGTCTTGTACATCCCTCCTCGCGGGGCAGGCTCAAAGCGCCACAAGGCAAACCCAAAACGACTGGCTCTCCACTCCGAGAATCTCACGGCATCCCCCAGAAACTCGATTAAGTGGCTCGGGGTAGTCCAGGATACGAAACTGTTCCCTGGCCCAGGCCGCCGCCAAAGCTGCAACCACCGCGTCTACACCAGGCCTAATTAAAAGATTGTCAAATGCCCAAACTAGGGGTTACCCCTCCCAAGTCTGGCCCCGTCTTCTTTAACATGGCTGTGGTACCCTCACTCTTATATGGCCTGATATAGATAGACATCGGTCCCTTCAGAGCTGGAATTAAGGGACGATGATCCCGTCAAATCTAGGAGAGATCTGGGAAACCCTGGCTATGGTCGCACACGTTTTCCTGAAGACTATTTTCCCGGTGTTGCGTATCATTCGACCCCATGGTTGTAGTGGCTAGCTGGGCTCTAACCTCAGTACCTGCTGGAGCGAGAGAGAGAGAGATGGCGGGCTCAGGCTCGAACCTCACGTCTGACCACACCTTCTGGAGGAGATTCCAGTCACCCACATACAAAGTCTGGTCTCGCCTACACAACTAGCCGCCGACGCCCACCAGGGCCTATCTGGGAGCCCCGATGACCTGAGTCTCGGGCTTGGTTAGGGCTACCCCCAAATCCTCTCAGACTGCGGAAGATCCCACCCCTTGACATAGCTTCGTGGTGGCGATTGACTGAGCCTCGGTCCAGCCTGTGTGATGGCCCCTCAGCCGAACCCTTCCTCACTCTCTTCGACAGGAAGTGTCTGGCTAGATGGGTCGCGGAGACATCTGGACACAGGGACTACCTGGAGTGCCCTCTCAGGTTCACCGCCCTCCAAGTGAGATCAAAATCTGCTCTTATGGTTTGATGGTTTCCAGAGGCCATTTCCTGAGATGCCCCCTTTCGTCCTTGGATAACCCTATGGTAGGGCGTCTGAACCCCAGAGTCTTTCGTCATTTGCACCGACTTTTTAAGAATAGGAGACTACAATTTGAATTCTACGACTCCGCCCGAGATGAACAGATAGGGCGAACTATTCCCATCCCACGCCCCCTGTCTTCTACCCTCACTCGGTACAACACCCTCTAGCGACTCATAATCAGATTCAGAACGATATAGTTTGGATATTCACATTCCTTGTATCCTCGCTACCTAACCCCATCCCCCATTTGCCTTTACGATATCCTCTCACAGCAATACACTGGCTCTTTTATTCTTTTTTCGAGTTTCTCCCGCGTGTACATAGTGTAGTCTAAGCAGCCCATAATCATTTCTTGCCCGCCGTCGTCGTGGGCACGACCAAGCACTCAGAAGGTGAAATAGGTCGAAAATACCCTACCTGAGTGCTTTCAGATACTTCGAGACTACCCAATAACCAGCATCGATATCAACCTCAAACAAGGAGAATAACTGGCCAATGACGGGCAGCACCTCATCAGTGACGTACTTGCTTCTCGTTCCGCGAACGATCAGCGAAGGCTTGACATAGCGTGTCTCATCAGTCATGTTTAGCAATGGCGTCAGGATTCGAGATCGCAGGCGTTGTGCTCGGTGCCATTCCCATTGTCATCCGGGCACTGGAGAACCTATGCAAATGGTCTTAATCTAGCCCACGTTGGACAGATGTTCTCTGCCTTACCAATTTGCCAATGCCATACGCTCAATGATATTCTGACCAGAATCGGGAGATTTTCGGTTCTGGAAAATATTCTGGCGATATCCCTTCAGATTCCAATGTACACTCCATTGAAATTGACATATTCAATTGTTAGTCATGCAATCTTGAGACAAGTTGGGAAATATGTGAGATATCTTCCTGCAAAGTGTTTGGCGAACCAAAAAAATGTTGAAAAGCTTGTTGTTGATGGTTCATCTTCAATTCACAAGGTTGGACGACTTTCAGAACGACGGAATAAACTCTCCACCCCAAATCATCAGTCGCTCATACTCATCTTCAGCTTTTAACAAGAGCAGAGCGGATGATAGAATACAAGACATCTTCTTTCCTTAGTAATGTCCTCAGTGAAGCCAGGACTAATGAGAATTTTCTGAATAACTTTCACGTAAAGCTCATTGGGGCCACTAGCAGCATCTCCAACCATTTTAGAGGTTGCAGCACGTATATCGATGGTCTTTTCAAAGCGCGAGCGTGGCTGCTCTTTTGCTTGTTCGTGATGGAGAATCTCTGCCTTACTTCTGGTCTCTCAAGAATGTTCGGACTGAAGCCTGGTTGTGCTGTCTATTGAGAAGACTGACCGCTGTCAAATACCTTACGTTGAGTTATAGGGTTGGTTGAGAGAAGCTTTACAACATTGATGGTCATGTCTTCAAGCTGATCCAAGATTTTCATGATATCACGGCGTTTTCGATGAAGCGCTAGCAGCTCAAACACTGTTTTTCAGGCAAACTAAAAGCATGTGGGATTAGATACTGTGACAGAACACGGGCAGAAAACGTTGTACATCATGAACGAAGCCCCTACTTGGCCCTTGAGTTCTTATGCTTTTAACATAATCAGCAATGTTTTTTCAAATCTATTTACTTTTTGTAAAAGAGCGAGAAGCTCTTTATCGTTAAAAGATGAACTGTTTTTAATCGAGTTCCCACGACAGAAGTTTCTAATGTACGGAAGTCTTCCTCTGGGAGCAAAACCTCCGCATTCATGTATACTTGTCTGAGAAGAGCATGCTGATAAGAGACTTAGTAATTCATCGCTTTGAGGAGAGATCTTGTACTTGTCCGGAATTCTAAGATGATACAGGACTTTGTAGAGTCCCAGAGCCTGAGACAAGTGGTAGCACACCGAGAAGACTTGGAACTTCCATGGCGTATGAAAAGTTCCCCGCAAAGGAGGGTAGTACCGACAGATAAGGATTGCAGTCGTAGAATTACAAGCCAAATATTAAGTCTGTTGGATGTGGGCCATGTGGTGCAAGATTTCTGCGTTGGAGCAAAACGGTTAGGTCGTCTGGCTCGGCTGCGTACGTGAAGTTAGTTCACATCAGCAACCCCGCACAAGGAAGTCAAGCTACCCCATGATATGTGTCCTGAGCGCCCAATGCTGAAGCATGTGATAGGAAACCCTCTCAAGAAAAAAAGGCCCAATGACGAGAGCGGCCCCGTTCCCTCGCCAAAGAGGCTGTATCTCATGGCTGATGACAGCTGAGGTCTATATTGCAAGCGAGACTTGCTGACCAGATTCATTAAATGAGCTGCATAGAGCTTTGGGAGAAAGCTTGTGCCATGACTAGCATTTGTTAATGGCACACTGATTCAATATTAGCAACGCCTTGGGTGTTACATGTTAACAATGGGTAGCATACAAGATGGGCAATCACGCATCTAACAACAGGGTGATGTAAATGCACGATCCCTCCATTAAAGCAAATGTTTTTTCCAAATCGTGTCGGTCGATGTAGAACCATTCATCTAGATCGTCCTCAATGTTGGCGGGTGACTTGTCCTCATCAGGGGGCAGCTCTACATTTCTTGGATCAAGATAACCAGGACTACCCCTAAGGGTTGTGTTCTCTCTGCGATTTGTCAGATTCCACTTGACGTTACATTGCTTTCTACTGAAGAAACGAATCGGGCAAACTTTGACTCACATCGAGATATTCCCCCGTTCAGCATGCCCTCTAATCAGCTTCCTCCATGACTGCCAACACCACTTGATCACCTTGTCTGCATATCTATTACCACACATATCGCGTCAGCATATCACACCTCATGTCTCCAACATTCCCGTCTGCACACTGCTCCATCGAGGACTTCTTACCTCGGCCCCCTCCACACCCCCCCAAAAGCGAACTCCCCTTGTCCCTCTCCATCCGGCAGACCATAAATTCGGAACCAATCCCTTGACGCGTCCAGCAAGCCAGGGAAGTGCTTGCTCACATCGTCGAGATCGTTCACTTGGTCTGCGAGCGGGTCATGTATGTCGATGACAAGGACTTTCCAGTCGGCCTTGCCGTTGTCAATCAGCCCTAGCACGCCGAGGACCTTGACGTGCTTCACGTTGCCGACTTGGGCAACGGCACGACCGATTTCGCATGCGTCAAGGGGGTCGTTGTCTCCAGGTTTGTAGATGTCGCGGTGGACCTGATGGGGGTCTTCCCAGGTCTGGAGACGGGGAGTTAGGGGTAAGTGGCAGTCCGGAGGGACAGGTAGCGAAGTTGAGAAAGCTGACCTGAGGAAAGGCACCATAATTCCACATATAACCTTTATAAGGGAAACAGTTCTTGGTGAAGCGGGGTTTGCCATTCAGGGTGTCCTGGCCGATGGGATTTAGGCGCTCGCTACGATTGATCTGTTCATGTGTCACTACTCACTTCGCCATCGAGATCAAGAACACTGTTTGACATGCCTCAAACTTGGCATTGGACCACCGCGGCACCTCAACCACCATGTTTAGAATCCCCTTTTCCTGGTCATGGTACAGGGGAATGTCATGGTAAGGTGAGATGGGCACGTGGTCCCTGGTGCGTTCGAAGTAGACGCGGTACTCTTTGGAGTAGCAATGCCCGACCCGGTGTAATGTGTACTCCAAGTTGGCAGGCTTTTTGCCTTTTTCATCGGTTGCTTTTGCAGTCATTGGACTCGATGATCTGCAATATTAGGTTTTTAGCCGGAATCATCTGTTGCATTTTGAGGGGAGAAGAGGACAAGGGATTGCTTAAGAGTTTCCCTGATGACGTCATAGCTTGAGGAGTTTCGGGGGCTGCTTGTAAGTCATCTCTACGTCTTTGACTGAGACTTGGTCCGTCTGTACAACTGCACCACCGTTAATGCGGTTTACTTAACGACCTGCTGCTGATATTTACCGGGCATCTGTCTGTTTGGTGGGCATCAACTGGATTCGTTCGAGGAAGCCGATATATACTAGGTGGTAGCTCGAGATCTAAACACTTAGGAATCTCTTTCGCGACCACACCCCTGAGGTTCCGAGGTTGATGAGATCCCCGATCAGAGCGATTGGGAACGGGAAAGAGCCGGATAGAACGTTAAAATTCATGGTAAATACTCTTGTAAAGTACCAGAGTGTCTAAACTTGGGCACAATACCATAGGAACTCGGTAGTCTGTGGATAGAGCCGACGGCAATGTCAAAACTGTGAATGAAGGCACTGGAAATATCTTCACTCTTTTGGTGCTATCTATTTCTCTTTCTCGTTTGTACCCAGAAGATTAATGTCAGGATATCTCAATGTTCATCGGCGTTGCCGGCAAAATGTCTCTATTCCCCTCACTATCATCATATAATCATCATCTCAGATTCGACAATATTACGGGTAAAATCCAGGTTTCTGGACGACGCAAGAGGACAAACCTGGCTCGGTTTACACAACCCGAAGTTGTAGACAAAAACGAATGATCCCTTTTACAAGCGCGCCAAATGTCCTCGATAACCTAAGAACAAAGCAGTATCGACCTCTTGCTCCACGACCCAGGAAAGAAGAGGTGTTTATGCGGATATTACCCCCAAATGACGCCCCTGTATCATAAATAGTGCCAACACGTTGTCTTATTGAGCAACTAAATGACCTACTCGTCCGCTTCACCCCTGAATGCCTAACATCTTCAATGTCTTCAAACCTCATGACCCCTTTTGTCTACAAACATACTCACGTCAGCAGCCCTGTCCCCCTATCCCGCTCCAATGACGTTAATCCCCACAGTCGCCGAGCCGGGGTGCGGCATGCGGCATGCCGGCTGATATGGCGCGTTTTCGAGGATAAATAGCACGGGTCGGCTGCTGGGCCGCTCGGCCTTCATATGGAAAAAACAATCTCAGGCTGTGGGGCGGCTTCACTTTATCCCCGGCATTGGACATAATCTGGGGTATGCGGACCGGATGTTTCGGATGAGATCGTCTGCAGTGGCGCTGTCGGCTCTCAGGGCCTGGCGGTTATGTCGGTAGAGAGGAGGACGATGCGGGGTGCAGCCTGTATGTCGGGGGCGGCAAAACGTGGGGACCTACTACAGAGAGAGGAATTGCCGGATTGGGTAGGATAGAGGAATCGATGGACGAAGAGAAGGAGTTGGGCATTGAAGGGCAGTAGAGTGGGATGGGTATAAAGGGAGGTGATGAAGACCATCATCTCGATCTCGAGAAGACTCCCTTACCACACGCCAACATTATCATCCAACTCTCTCATCTTCCAGAGTAATGGTCTCCTTCACACTCCTCCTGACCGCCCTCACGGCGACGGTGACCCAAGTGGCCGCCAGCCCGCTGGAACTGCTCAAGCGCGGCATCCAGCCAGGCCAAGGCACGCACGATGGCTTCTTCTATTCCTTCTGGAAGGACAACCCGGGCACAGTCGACTTCAACCCAGGCCCGCGCGGCTCGTATCGCGTAAGCTGGTACAACGTGAACAATTGGGTTGGCGGCAAGGGATGGAACCCCGGCCCGCCGCGTAAGGTTGCGTATAACGGTACTTGGAACAACTACAATGTCAACAGCTGTGAGTATCACCTTCCTATATCTTGGCCGACTCGATGAGAGACTGACAAAACAGACCTTGCGCTCTACGGATGGACCACCAACCCTCTGGTCGAGTACTACATCGTCGAAGCCTACGGCACATACAACCCGTCGACAGGTGCCTCCCGCCTCGGCACGATCGAGGACGATGGCGGCGTGTACGACATCTACCGCACACGGCGCATCAACCAGCCGTCGATTGTCGGCACGGCGACCTTCGACCAGTATTGGTCGGTCAGGCGCACCAAGCGTGTCGGCGGCACCATCGACACGGGCAAGCACTTTGATGAGTGGAGGCGCCAGGGCAACTTGCAGCTTGGTCAGTGGAACTATATGATTATGGCCACTGAGGGCTATCAGAGCAGCGGGTCGGCAGAGATTGAGGTTTGGGAGGTTCGGTAAGAGCTTATAGGGCGTCAGGAACTTCCTAGCTCCTGTCAGACTGGTTTTCAGAGTCGGATACAAAAGGGGGTTGTTGCTCGAGAAGCCAAGCCTGTAAATAGGGGAAGAGGACGGCAAGTATGTGTATTCAGGGATGACCTCGGTCTTCCCCTGAAGAGTAAATACCGCTCGTTAGTCCATGTAACACAGAAGGGATCCCTTCATCCAACACGGAGCAGACGCTCTAAGCTCTCCAAGCAAGGGATTCCAACACTCAGGCAGTGTCTTGCTCCTTTATGACCATCAACACATCCAATATCTACCAAACTTTACTGGAGATACTAACTGCCTTCCTCCATCGCCAATTCTGGATCAATCTCCGTGCCCAAATCCCTATCCTCGAGGAACTTCCGTCCCAACAACTCAGGAGGCAGATAATCCTGCTTAACCTTCCCATCTTTATAATTCGGCGGGTACTTGTACTCCTTGCCATAACCCATCTCTCTCATCAACCTTGTCGGGGCATTCCTAAGATGTATCGGCACTGGCAACGATGCCACGCCCGGCTCTTGAAGCGCTGACAGGGCATTGTTTAGCCCCCGATAGGCACGGGTACTCTTCTTCGCAAGCGCGAGTGCCACAGCACAGTGTGCCAGCGGGATCCTCGCCTCCGGCATGCCAATTTGTTGCGTAGCCGTGTACGTTGCCGTCGCCAAAGGCAACATGGAATTATCTGCCAACCCAACGTCCTCTGACGCAATAACGACCATCCGCCGGGCAATGAATAAAGGATCCTCCCCCGACTGAAGCATCCTCGCAAGATAGTAAAGCGCCGCATCGGGGTCATTCCCCCGAATCGATTTATGAAACGCCGAAATCGTATCATAATGCTGGTCCCCAGCACGATCATAAATCATCGTCTTCGTCAAGCTGGCCTTGATCGCCTCCTTCGTAATGGGCTCGCCCTCCGGTTCCCCGGGTCTCGTCGTCAAACTCAGCGCCAGCTCCAACAAGTTCAGCGCCGTCCTCGCATCCCCATCGGCAAACGCCGCCAGGTAATTCAACAGATCCTCGTCCAACAACGGGCTCAACTCCACGCCTGTCTCCCTCACCTCCTGCTCCAACGCCCTCTCCATGATACGTATCAAATCTTCCCTACTCAAAGGCTGCAGCGTAAACGTCCGACACCGACTCAGCAATGCAGACTGCACTCTAAAACTAGGGTTCTCCGTCGTCGCGCCAATAAGCACAATCGTCCCTGCCTCCACAGGACGCAAAAACACATCCTGCTGGGCCTTGCTGAAGCGGTGGATCTCGTCACAGAAAATAATCGTCTTCCGTCCCGTCAAGGCAAGTTCGTTCGCTGCTTCAGCGAATAATTTTTTGCACTCTGCCACTCCTGTGCTGGCAGCATTCAGCTCGATGAAACGGGCGCCAGAACGCCGGGCGATGCAGCGCGCGATGGTTGTCTTACCCGTGCCGGAGCTGCCCCAAAGGATCATGCTTGGGATTCGGTCGGTTTCGATGAGGGAGCGGAGTACGCCGTTAGGGCCGACAAGTTCTTGTCCGAAGATGTCGTCTAGACTTTCGGGGCGCATTCGTTCTGCTAAAGGCGCAGTGCGATGGGACTTGGACCGCTTTGGTAGCGGTCCGGATGTAGCTGAGCCTTCCGTTCCATTGTTGGTGCTGTCTCCCTGACATTGTTCCCCCTTGGACTCTTCATCTTTTGGCGCTGCCCTCCCCTCCTGAGGTGAACCACTCCCTGGGCCGTCATCATATCGTCTCTTAACTCCTACTTTAAGGCCTCCATTGCCAAAGTCATTCCCCTGTGCCGGTGTCGGTGCGGTCTTCGCCTGGGCAATCGCTTGTCTTTTAGCAGGGGTCTGGAAGAAAAAGTTGGCAGCGGATCTCTTTTTCTGCGTCGAGCTCGGTGGCTGTTGGTTCTGGGTCTGTGTACCACTACTCGGCTGGGTCGAAGATGTAGCTGAGGTATCATCAATCAGGTGTGTCGCACACCCGGAATCGATATGCTCATTGATGGCTGAGCCTTTCACACCTCGGTTGCAGATGGGGCAGGTCACCATGGTTGCTGGTCGTGAAATATAAAGTCTATAGCAGATCTATGTGAGACAATGGAGATTCCAGATAAAGGGAGAAAATACAACAACTCCAAAAAAGCAAGCAAAAAATGCTATGTCCAGTGACGGCGCATGTTGAGAGAAGTTGCTGAGGGTAAGGTGGTGGAGGACACGGCGCGACGCGGCGCCTAATGTTAATTGCTTGATTCCTTGTCTCGAGAGGACGCGTTTGTGGAGCCCCTGACGCTGGCGTGGGGCTGACCGCCGGCGGGGATGACTCGGCACTGTGGTTCTAGAAAAGTCGCACTGGGCAAGGGCTCATGAGAAGCCTGACAGAGTGTTGGCGGAGTCCATTGCAAGTGTCACTAAGGCGAGACTGCTTTGAACGTCAAGCTGAGGTGATCACGAGTTTAAAAGAGCATGATCCTCGAGATCCAGCACAAAACGTTATAATTTGTAGGCTAATAGTGCAAAAGTCCCTGGTAGAAGCCCTTCCCATACTGTCTAAAGCAACGCATCGTGAACCAGAATCCGAACAAATCCAAGCCGTCTAGTAAAACAAGGTGCCTCAAGGCAGGCCAACGTCCACTTCTGAGTGTTGAATGCAGCGGGGCAATGAAAAGAAGCCACCAAACGCCGTGTAGTGCAGTGACAATTAAGTTCACAGTAGCAAAATTCATCAGTTAGATATGCACCGTAGCACCCAGTCTATCCTCCAAACCCCTCAATTCAACTGATCCATTAAACCATGAACGATTCGCCACATCCACACTGCTCCTCTGTGAACAATTAGCCTCAACTCTTCAATATCTCACATGAAAAGAGAAAGAGAGAGAGGGAGGGGGGGAACTCACTTATATTTGGGTTCCGAAATACAAACCTCTGACTGAGCTCGTTCTCCACCCAGTCCATCTCGCTCCCGATAATGCTGAACAGCGCCTTGCTGTCAATCAGCACCTTGACACCGTCCTGCTCCACCAGCTCATCGAACGGGCCCGGCTTGTCGACATACTCCAAGTGGTAGGCGAGCCCGGAGCATCCCCTGTTGCGCACGCCGACCTTAATGAGCTTTGGCTCCGGCTGGTTAAGGAGTTCTCTGAGGTGGGCGACAGCTGCGGGAGTCAGGGTCATCGCCGCCTTGCGGGGTGTCCGTAGCCTGGAGCGAGGCCGGGCAGAGGGTTGTTGTTGGGTTGTGGACGGGGCGGATTGTTGTATTGAGGCGGTCGTTTGTGTCTTCTCTGTCGAAACTGATGAGCTCTGGCTTTGAAATTGTGATTGATGTTGTTGAGCGGCTGTCGATTGGGCTATGGTATCCTGCTTCGCGGTTGTCGGGATCTCCTTCGGCTGATGGAGCTCCGGGCCCAGGCCTCTCGGCGGCCGTGTCTCGTGGACCCTAGGCAGCGGCGTCTGGATGGGCGTGATGGTCTCAGTGACACCGCTGCGCGGCGGCGGAGGATGTGAAGGCAAGGTGTAGGCCTGGAAGGCTGTGACCATGGACGCAGGGGAGGTCGAGAACTGGCGATGAAGCATGGAGCGACGGCAGGCCAGGCACACGGAGGCCGAGCGTCTGGAGAAGACAGACGGAGCGTTCATGGCTGCTGTACGTGTGACTCTCAATAGCACAGTCGGTATAGCTTTGTAGGTAGCAGTTGGAATTGAGGCTCGAAAGCAGGATGCGATTCTTGTAGGTTGATGTCAAAGCAGGGCCGCTGCGGAAATTCGACGGCAACGGGAACGGCGAAAGCTGGTCAACAGGACCAACAGCGCCAAGACTTTATGGTGGCACGGTTTGAGTCGAGCCAATCATAGATCGAGCATTAGGAATCGAGCACAGGCCAGGGGCCAAGACGACTGGGGGTGTTCGGGTGACAGGCAACAAAGCGCCTGTTCTGAGTGGTCAATTTGGCACTGAGTTCTCCCGAACACCGAGACCCGTCGCGCGAATCGGCCGAAACAAGCATGGGCAATAGCCCATCATGACCACGCCATGGGAAATATTATCTGGGGAAATACGGGAAAGGCACCCACGCATCTCAGATTATGTCAATGCAATTGGATTAGATCCATTGCCGATTCAAGATGGTATCTCCACAGCGCCCATTACGTCACTGTGCCTGCCATCTTCCCATCCTTAACCCAAGCAGAGAACTACACATTACAGTTACCTATCTCTTAATCCTTCTCAGCAACCATGGCCCTCACATCCGCGACCGCTGCCCTCGCCATCTTCTTCAACAGCGTCCTTTCATCCGCCTCGCGATACTTCTCCCAACTATCCAGCCCCTCCTTCGCCTGAATACTCAGCGTCTCATACCCCTGCTTAATAACCTCAAACACTTGCAGACTCGTCAACTGCGACGCCTTTTTAGGCCCTCCCCCTCCCGCTTTCCCATCCACCAACATCTCCTTATAATGCTGGCTAACCTGCACCAGTGTCTCAATCGAATTACTATTCCTCTTGGCCAGCCCATACGTGTCCCTAAACTTAACCAACACTTCCCCGCTCTCGACAACCTTATAAAACAAATCATCATACGCCACCGGAGTCGGCAAGAATGTTTCCCCCGCCGATAGGCCCAGGGCAATCAGATTGACGACATGATCCAGTAGCGTATCAATGTGCGGCAGGTTCTTCAGGTCCGCCGCGTATGACGTCAGGAACCGGATCAAGGACAACAGACTCCGGAAGAGCTCATGCCAATGGTACTGCAGCCTGGTTCGCGTCCGGGACATGTAGCTTATGATCCGGAGCAAAATTCCCACGCACAGGGTATACAACCCCACATCAAGTCTTCGGCGCAGGTTGTGTGTCAGCGCATCGACCATCGTATCCATCACGGCTGTGGCGAGCACCCTGTCTCCACGGATGAGTGGAAGGTAAGGAGACCGTTGCCGGCAGAGACGCACGGAAACTTTGTGACCGTCGTCCGAGGAGCAAATACGTTTGCAGATGACTGGGTCTTCGATCAGTAATCGAAAGACCATTAGGTTCAGGTGGGTGTAGAGTGTTGTGCGCTGGGAGAGGTGTGCGTGTTGCACGAGATAGGAGGTGAGGGAAATGAAGGAGGAGAAAGGAGCTTCGTCGCTGGAGTTTGGGCTGCTTTTTGCGTCTTTGTCGGCTGCCGGGCAGGTGACGAACTCGAGGCTAAAGAGCTTGTTGGCGTGAGTGAAGTCGTAGGTGGCAAGGAGGACCGCGGCTTCGTGTCCTGGTCTGTGATATGTCAGCCCAATGCTTCCCCTAACTGTCTCCAAAAGACTTACAGCGTAGCAAACATCTTCTTCACCGTCTCGGCATCATACACCGGCTTCGGCGTAGGCTTTCTCCCCGGCGCAATTGCCCCCAAGCCGATCTTGTTGAGCGTTCCAGCAAACGACCACCCTTCGGGTAGATCATCTTGAATATCGATGTATTGTGCTCTCAGATTCTGACATGTCTGCCCCACACTGCGAACAATCCCCCTTATTACGCGCTCGTTGACAAAATCGGCCAGGCGCATCTGGTATGGGTTCTGGAACTCGAACTTGTTGTAATTGGCTAGTAGGCCCAGCAGCATGAAAGCCGGGGATATCCTTGGCCCGCTGGGTGAAGGGGAGAAAAGGATATGGGATTGGATACACTATTCCCATCCGTCAGCATAGCTCGCTTGCCATAAAGTGTTGGAAATATGGGGCACCAACGTTTATTATCGCCTGAAACAGATCCCTCTGAATAAAATAACTCAGCAGGCTTGTCTGATACGCCCCGGACGTAACCGCCAGCGCGACCTCGATCGCGCGATGTTGGAGGTCGGCCGTATACGTGCATGTCGATCTGCTGCTCACCACCCTCTGTCCCTCCTGTTGCTGCTGGTTGATATGTCCAATCCGGTTAGGACAACACTCCTGCGGCGCGCTGATCCGGCCGTTCCGGATGATCGCCTCGAGCGCGCCGATGAAGTCGGAGAAGATTGCGTCAACGTGGTCCAGGCCAGCAAGCAGCTCGATGATGTCGGAGCTTGGATTCGTGTACTTTTTGGAGAGAATGGAAGTTAAGAAGGTGCTTAGGGTCTGCGCGCATCAATATTGTTAGCTCCTATCCCCTGATGTGGTGTCGTGGTATGCCTGGGGTGCTCACCTCCAGCGCATGCAGATCAGCCACGCCATATGGACTCCTGAGCGCCGCAACGGCTTGCGCGAAGAACTGGCGTGTCTGGGAAAGACGCAGGTGCAACAGGTCGGCTGGAGCGATTTCGTCGAGCAAGGTGCGCAGGCGTTGGCGCTCAGGGCGCAGCAGGAAGAATTCCTTCCAGAAGCCTTCGCTGCGGTCGCTGTCATCTGGGTCGTCCTATTTACATTGGAAAAGGGGTGATTAGCCGGATCCTTCATCGTTTAGATCGGGCGCATGCGACAGGTAAGACAAACCTATCAGTAATCAAACAGTCAGTTCTCCGGACATCCAAGAACCAAGTAGAGGAAACAGCGAAGCCCTCACACCTTGAACAAGCTCTCATACAAATTTACAATCTTAGGCTGAAACACCTCCGGCCGAGGTTGGTGTGTAAGAGGAGACTGCTCCATCATCACTGGGGACAGCGGCGCTCCTCGGGGATTTGGAGTATTGCTAGGATGACGGGGGAGCAGGAACATTGAGCTGGATCAGGGCGGCTGGCGGATCATGGATGGGACCGGTTCAACCGGGACGAAGGTGTGGCTGTCTTGGTTGTCGCGTGCTCACAAGTGGGTGTGATTACGTATCGTTGTGGTGGAGAGGTTGCCGTTGAATTGGGCACGGCCAGGCCAACCGCTGTCGCCGGCACTTTGTGATAGCAAAAGTGATACGAACGGCTCGGGACGTTAGCGTAGCCCGCTCACTCGGCGAAAGCGAACTACTTCTTGCCTGGTTGCTTGGATCGAGATCCTGGGCGCCAACAACGGCAGCCAAGCGAGGCGCAAAAACAGCCCTGCAGCAGAACGCCAAGATCTCCCGACCAATTTAACACAGTGTAACGAACACTGTCTTACCCGAGTTCTCGGAGACGAACTTCACGAAAGCCGATGGAAAAGTGACAACTCAGCAAGTCAGCTCCTGTCATTGGGTTGCGCAAAACCTGGAGGAATCAAACTATACCTCGTGGGCATGAGTGGAGTGGAAGATGACAGAATATTTCTGGGATGAAAAAAAAATGCAATGCTACCTGTTGATTACGTACAGATCTGGCGTCGGGCAGCGATGATGGGGCTGGTATTTGACATGGCGATGACAAATTCTAGGGAGAAAGACCCATTACTAAAAGGCAGTTTCGGGCAGGATTGACAAATTCAGATGCAATTGGTATGTCAAAAAGAGGTTGGGGAGGCTTCGAAGGTATGCTAAGGTTGCAAGTGAATTATGTTTGCTATCATTTCTCGGCCAAGTCATGACCCTGAGCCTCACAGCTAACAATGGCGCCAGGATGTCAGCACAAGTATACCATGGTATGTAAGTAGTTGATAGTGATGTAGGCAAGCTTGCAAGCAGTTCAATGTCCGTCCATTTCCAGTGTGACGAAGAGTCTCTCCCAAGCAAAGCAATCGATCTGTGAGATCGAATTACTCGTCCCTAATAAAACTCTTTAAATGATCAGCTCCGAATCTAGGTCTCTACCCGGTGTTAAAATCCAGTCAGAGAATCCCAAATGCTTCTCGTGCCCATCCCCAATGGTTTTCTTTTCCTTTTTTCACCCATTCGTCAGAATAAGCCCTTGAAATGTGCGTTAGGAGTCCCCGAGGTAAATCAGATTAAAGGTTGTACACGAGAAAAAGACGATGTCAGAAAGGAGTCGTAACTAGTCCAGCAATGCCATGACCTTCGCCAAGAATATGTGCGACGATAGTAGCAAGAAAAAGGAAGACAAGCAAAAAAGACCGAAGCTCAACCCGCTAGGTAGCAGAATGCAAAGGGAACCTTCATCCCATCAGCCGAAGAGAAAAACAACCCTGTGGAACAAGAGAACCGAAATGCCCGCTGAAATCGACCCAAAATGACTGCTTCTCAGAGTCCCCAACTGCCCTTCCTTTCTTGCACACCCCATGCCAGCGGGCTGACAGCATTCAGATCCGGGTGCTGTCTAGCCCACTCCCAGATATACTTCTTGAGCGCCTTCCACCGGGGACACCTATCCTCTTCCTTAACGCCATCCATCTCGGCATCCAGAATGATATGTCCCCTCGCCTGCTTCCCGTTCCCCTCGCCATCGCCCCACAAACTGTTCATAATCTCCTCGTCGTCCCGCTCCAGCTCTGCAATATCAATCCTGCTGATCTTGCTCAACTCCTCGTCATAGAGCCGTGCCGTTGCAGGATACCCGAGCGAGAGGTAGTTATATACCTGCGTGACGAAGCGATCATCAAACTCGGCCGCAATCTTCTCCTCCAACTCCGCCGCCTCCTTCTCCTTCCTCAGCTTCTCGTCCAAACTATGTAAATTCTGCAGCATATGAAGTCCCTTTGGCTCATTATTCTTCGTCCGATGCTCCGGGTGTGGCGGGTGTCCACTCATCCCATTCGCCGAAGAAGGCCTATTCAACGTCGTCGCCCTTGTCGCGCCATCCCCTGAGGAAATCGTACTGCTAGCTTCATCTTCACTCAACGTTGGCGCCGACATGCCAAACTCCCTAGCAAACGGATCCGTCGGACTACCCAACGGCTGCGGTGTGCTGATCAGGGCTGGCCGCTCCGCGGGCGCCACATGCTTACTGGGGTCCTCGCTGTAGCAGTAGCCGTGCCAGAGGCCATGTTTCTCCGTCGGGTCGCGGTTCTGTTCTTCCTGGGCGCCCGTATCCCACAACGGGCGGGGGTCGAGTTTCGTCTGCTTAGGTGAGGGACACCGCGGGAAGACGAGGTCCTCACCCAACAGGGGAGGCGACTTCTTGAGCCGTCTGCGATGCTGCTCGCGGGCGCGTTCCAAAGACATGTCGCGCTCTTGAGGAGGGTAGTATGGGTTGTATGGGGCGTGGTTGCGGAAGCCTGTCTCGGGCGGGATGCGCGAGGCCGGCACGACATAGGGCATGTCGCCTGCACGGCCGGCGGGGGCCGCGGGGATGTAGGGCATATGGCTTTCACCGATGGGGCGGATGGGGGGCAGCTCGGGGGGAGGGATGTACGGCATGGGAGACTCACCAATCGGCCGGATGCCAGTGATGGGCGAGTCGGAACGCAGGAGGGGCATGTGCGACTCCCCGATTGGACCTAGGCCTATACCGGCAGCTGCTGACGAGGGCGGCCGGGTTGAAAACCAACCGTCTGAGGAGCTGGCGATTGACGTCCGTTCTCGGCTGGTCAGGTGGATGGCGTCACTGGGGGGCGTCCCCAGCGACATCTTGTCTAGTTCCAGGGAGTCGATGCGGTCAAGAGACCGGAAGCGACTGCTGTCCCGAGTCCGCTGGCGCTGGACCTTGAGGGCATGCTCCTGCATCTCCTTGAATGCCCAGCTGAGATCCTCCTCGGACGAGTTTCTCCTCGAATGGAGGTTGTTCCTCGTCCGGGGCCTTCCCCTGGGGGGAATGTCATCGTCGGAGGAACCTTCTCGCATAAAGAAGTGTTCTGCTCCGCCAGCTCGCTGGCCAGCGTTGGGGAACGCCGCTAGTGCAACTTCATGGAGCTTCCTCTGAGCCTCCCTGGCCGCGACGTCAAACACGCCGCCGGCAATCTCATCATCACAGGACTCGCGACGGGCAGGCCTATCGTCTTGTAATGCACTATCTGAACCATCGTTGTCTGTGGTCGTGGTAGCAGCAAACCTCTTTCTCGCCTTAGGTGCATAGATGTGGTTTGTGTAAGGGGTAATGTCGGTCTTGTCGGTAGGCCTGGTCGCGGGCCCTTCATCACCTGCACGACGCGAACGTCGGACCGAGGACTCGACGAGCTGGGGGGCGAAGCGGCGCTTCTCGCGCGCTGGGGGCGGTGAAGGAGAGCGAGGGGAAGGGCTCGGGGTAAGTTCGCAGGTCGGAATGGTCTTGCGGTAACGTTCAAAGGTCGTCTCAATTGGGATGGGAGCAAACCGCGCCCGCGGCCGCTCCTTTGCATTGGCCATCGAGGAAGTCACTTGATGTCTAGGGGAGGTGTTATGGGGCTGTTACACCATGCGATGGCGAACAAGTCGATGTGTCGACGATTGCTCGTTTGGGCGCGCCGAGACGATGTTGGTTGGTTGACTGCTATTATACTTGGTAATGGAATAATCCTTTGTGCACACAGAGGTCAGAAGGTATGTAGGGTCGCGTCAGAAGGTCAGTTCGTGTGCTGTTGGTGGGATGAGAGCCTGGTAGAATGCAGAATGTCGGAAGTCGTTGCTTTCGGCCTGTCGATATCGAGGGAGATGGAGGTCTTGAGTTGGATGGATGTGGATGGTGACAATTCAGGATCGTCAGGGTGCAGACAGACCGGAAGAGGGAAGTCTCGTCGTCAGATGGAATGCTTTGATTTCTTGGAATGCTACTCGTCTAGACCAGAGCGATCAAGAATCAGCTTGAACAGCTGCCAGATCTCGGTGCAGCATGGCACACTAGGGCTGGGTGATTGTGTGAAGTTTGACAGGTTGGTTTTGTAAGTCGACTTATTTAATGTAACCTGGACCCGACCGACACCAAACAGTGCCGCCAGGAACGATACCCTAGTAACCCTACCACGCTACAACGCAGCACGCAGGAGCTTAGCGTGGCTGCTTGGTACCCTGACAATGGGCAGCCAGTGGGCATAGGACAGTGGGAGAGTGGGGGGTCGGGTGCCAGCCGAAGGCGGTCACAAGTTACCGAGCTCTTCGCACGGTGTACAATAGCCTGGGTACTTCTGTCATTGACACCAGCCAGAGCAGCCCTCGACATGCAGACGCAGTGCTGCAGACATGCAGAAGCGCTGAAAGCGCGCGCACGATAGTCTCTTATTTTTGTGTAGGTCAAATGACAAACTTCAGCAGAGCTGACAGAGCCCAACGTCTTGAAGACTATCTCGCTGCGACGCCGCAAGTTATCACCAAGGTCGCTGCTGCGGGATGGCAGGGAGGGGTACCGCTAAGGTCACGGCACAGTGCCACCTCGTGTTGGAGAGTAGCCGGCCGCGTGCCTCGTGACCCCACAGTCAGTGACGTGCGGGAGGCTTGAACAATGGCACAGCACGCTTTCATTTGCCGTGTTCTGGAAGGAGGTTGGCGGCTTGTGCCTGGCCCATAAAGGAACCATCTGACAGCACTGTGCGAGCAGGTGGTTACACACGCAGCAACGCTTTTTGTAGCTTTTTTCTGCAAGTTTTGCCATCGTCTGTCTTCTCCAACACATACGATCTTGATGGAGCACATTGGGCTTCTGTCAGCTGTTGTCGCTGCTGTTACTCTGCAGCTCAGGTTCCTGGCAGCTCTCTACAGGCATATGCCCAGCTGTTTGTACTCCTTGATAGCTCTGTCAGTTTCTAGATCGCATGGCTGTAAGATACAGTACTTTAGACAGGTTCTTACTGATAGCTGCTTCGTATCCGGTGCCGGCCACAGAGCTGTCTTGTCAGGGGCAGAGAAATGTCAAATAGACAGGATGACAGCAGGATTCGACTCATCCTTGGCTGCTATGTATGGAAGCAAATAGCGCTGTGCTAGCCGTAAATCGTTCTTCGGTTCTCCTTCGCTCACCTCAAATTCTGAATTTAAACTCCATGTCATCGATATTGAAGAGGCTTAGGAGAAAGAAGAGAGTCAAAGTCTGTGATGACGCATCTAACTGGCCGCCATTCAACAAATCGTAAGCATCGATTCGATAGCAACACCAGCGCTTCAGGCCCGCAACAACCCAACCGGATATTTCCAAAATTGTCTTCGGCCCGCCACCAATGCATGTGCGGGCACAACCCCAACGATGGCGCGCACGAACACACAATCTGTTGCAATCACCATTTCTCCACTGATCAAGTGACTGCTGGCATTGTTACGGTTTACCGTCCATGGTCCCTAAACCTCAAAATGAATGGCGATGACAGGGCGACAGACATGCCACGCAGTTAACTCCGCAGTCCTTATAAATGGGACAGTTACAGTATGGAATGAGTTTCGCAACTCGGCTGCAGTTTCTGGCTTGGTTTAGTTATGACTTGCTCTGCGAGAGACCGAATTGCCGGATCCGACCAGACGGCTCCTGTCTTTGTCTCGCCACCACTTGCGTCTTCCGTTTCATCTCGCTGACTCCGATCGGGCACCAGCCGAGGCTAACGAGCCTATGGCCACGAGGACGAGGCTGTCAAAGCCCGACATTCTGGCTGCTTGCCATTCTCAGTGTGGTCTGCGCTTGCAGGGAAAGGTTTGTCGGGCATTGCCTTATTATCCATCGCGCAATGACAGCCCTGGCGGCGAGGACTGCTGACCTTGAGGCTCCTGACCCAAATTTCGGCCATGGCCATAACCCCCAAGTGGCTTTGCTGAAGCTCGCGTTCCTCCCCCCCCCCCCCC
>Ga0065720_1018936_pt1 | contig 53800 bp, 43 predicted proteins | sample Thericmetagenome_FD_59107 | JGI IMG/M metagenome (GOLD analysis project Ga0065720, IMG submission 59107) | Thermophilic microbial communities from the Joint Bioenergy Institute, California, USA of rice/straw/compost enrichment - eDNA_2 v2... | ecosystem: Engineered > Solid waste > Grass >... | reverse complement strand
CCCCCGGCCCGGGTCTCCAACCCACTTTTTCAACTACGTTCATGCTGTTCTCTCTTTCCCGAGCCGTCAGACTACAAGCGCGTGGTGTTATCTCGCGATTTGGCACTTTTGCGACAAATATTTCCACAATGGGTGACGCCGCACAGTCATCATCAGGGACAAACATTCCCACTGGCGCAGCTGCTGAGGTGCGCGGCACCCCCAAGCCGAAACCTACGCCGCCCCCGAAACGGGAGGTCAAGATCCTGATGCTGCATGGTAAGCCGTTTCCCCTTTTCAGCTACTGTAAAGATGAGATGCTGACGATCATATATGATAAAGGTTACACCCAATCAGGCCCCCTCTTCCGTGCCAAAACCCGTGCCCTTGAAAAACTCCTTGTCAAGCTTTTGTCTCCCGCCAACATCTTCCCTCGTCTGGTCTACGCGACAGCCCCCAACCGCCTTTCAGCAAAGGACATCCCCGGTTTTACACCCCGCTCAGGGGAGGAGGAAAAAGAAGAACTGGAAGCATGGGCTTGGTTCAGGAAGGATGAAGCTACTGGACGATATAGATTCGTTAAGGAGGGGATGGAGCGCGTGGCGGAGGTGATTAGCAATCCGAACGGGGAGTTTGCGGTTACAGGGGATGGGGATCCGGTGCCAGAGGGGCCGTTTGATGGTGTAGTGGGGTTCAGCCAGGGGGGGTGTGCCGCGGGGATGGTTGCTTCTGTGCTTGAGCATATCTCACCAGATGGGAAGTTTAGGAGGGCGCCGGAGGAGCATGCGGAATGGGCAAAGAAAGTTAGGGAAGCGAATGGTGGGACGGCGTTAAAGTTTGCAGTGATTTATTCTGGATTTTGGGCTGTGCCTGAGGATCTTGGGTGGCTTTATGAGCCGAAAATTCGAACGCCGACGATGCACTTTTTGGGGAGTCTGGATACAGTGGTGGAACACTCTAGGAGTGAAGGGCTGATTGAACGGTGCGAGGAGCCGGTTGTATTGACGCATCCGGGCGGTCATTATGTGCCGATCAGTAAGGAGTGGGCTGTGCCGTTGGCAGGCTTTATCAGGAAGTGTGTTGACGGGGAGGGGAATGGGAAGGCGAGTCTTTAATATTCTATTTAGAGGACAGACTTGGGGGATAGATGGTATCAAGACGATATATACCACGTCTATAGACTCATGTTTACGATTATTTACATCTTCCTCCCTACCTCTGTCACACTTGCCGGCGGAATCTCCCCCATCATGGCCCGCTCATCAGGCACCAACTCTCCTCGAGCAAACCTCTCCCCCTTCCATAAACTCCCCTTTCCCTCCCGTTTAGGCAACTCTCCCCTCCCAGGGACCCCTTCCAATCCCGCATTAGCCTTCGCCGCGGCCCTCCCCATTTCCGAGATCTCACTTTTACGCAATGGCTCGCGCTGTCGGCCCGAGGAGACCATATCCATAGGGAGGAGTTCAGGTTCAGGACGGAGATGTTGACGGCGGCGACGAACACCCTTTGTGGGGGTTGCGCCGGGGGGTAGGGTAGCTAACTGGGAAGGGGAGATGGCCATGTCGTATTTTTTGAGGGTCGAGGCTTCGGGGCGGGTGAGTTTGCGGGGGTAGATGTGCTGTTCTTCCATTATTTCTTTCCTGGAAGTGGGGTTAATGAGACTAAGCAGAAGGTGGAGGAAGGAAAAAGGGAGACAGACGGGGTGTCGTTGGACATAGACATGCTGGATTTGTCTTTGGAGGAATCGGATTTGCGGTTGCCCATTAGCATGTTTATCATCTTGATCGTTTTTACTAGACAATAGACATGTTAGCAGGACAATTGGGTCAAAGGTAGCAAACGGCTCTGCTAGAGTTGAGTTGGTCTTAAGGGATTGGTGCTTGAGTCAATGTCGTCATGGTTGGGTAAACTGGCTGGGTGACAGGTCAAGAGACCTCCCCACTTGACAGCGGAGACTGTGAATCGCTTCGAAAGTTTTGTTTCTGTTTCTTAGCCAAAATCTGGATTAGCAATTATCGACAGGTGTAGATACAAACTGTACTTGCATGTACATTTCACAATGCCGGGTCATGAAATCTGGGCACTGTGATACCATCCGCTTCACTTACCCTGCCTTTCCTCGTTAAGGACCAACCAAAAGGCTTAAACATGTGACATTAGGAAACGGCGATTGCATCGCAGCCTTTATCCTTCAACAAAACTTTTGGTTGTCCGCATTCTCTGGTGTTGTGGCCATGTGCTGACTGGAAGTGGCACTGTTCAGGAGGGAAGCTGCTGCTGTGGCAACTCGAACTTCGGAGGTCGGGCGAATGCTGACTTTAAAATTGGCCGACTGTCGCTCATTTTAATGCGGTGACAAGGATATCACGTATGGGTTGACCTGCAGCATAAAACGATGCCTTACCGTCAGGTAAGTTGTTTTCAGTCCTGGAAGGATTTTGATATAGCACCCCGGTCAAGTCCATATACTATATATATGGTAAAACTACACTTGAACCTGGACGGCGGGTTGAATGTTCTTTAATCCAGCATATATCAACCCATTCATGCCCTTACTGCCAGATGTGCTGGAAGTATGCCTGAAATTAAAGTACTTGACATCTTGTTACCGATTCCGAAGGCCTCAATAAGAAAGTGAATTGTCGCTACAACCAAAGGGATAACTGGGACCAGATATGGTAACACTCTGTCGATAATTCATAGGAAAATGAGCCACTATCAATAGACAGCATGAAGCAGTCGACAGACCGCTATTTAAGTGAATGAGGCGTAGATTCGAGGGACATCACCTGACGACCTTTAATGTCATGTTGAAGAACAACTTTGCACAGAATCTGACAGCCCTTACGTTGAGCCTGTTGAGAACAGCTCGTGTTGCACTGGAAGTATTGGCACTTTTTGCAAGGCTTAAAGAACTTCTGGGTCAACAGATTCGCGAGCACTCCAAGTGTACTCAACTCAGTGATAATACAAGCAACAATTCGTAACTCACATGAATTGCTGGCGTCAGTGTTGCATTATCAGCAAGAGTACGAAAATAGCAAGACCTTAAAAGAGAAGACTTCAGCTGCGGCTCAGCAGCTTCGTGAAATCCGTGCAGCAATTGAGTAAGTTGAAGAAACTTGGTAGAGAACGAAAATTTGATGGGTAAAGTTATGCCATTCATCCTGAGCCATATACGAGATAGGTACATGTATCGCTAATGTTCTCTGGGGTACAATGCAACCATCTCTCTCCATCTTCAGTCAAGTAGCTTGCATGCATTCATTTAAGGTCGCTCACGCCTGTGGAGGCTGTTACTTCACATTTTGTTAGTCCCAGAGGTCATATGTGGTCCCCGTCCCTTTGACGACCTGTCAGTCAGTATTGTCATAGGCTGTTTTCTGGCACCACTTGTACCATGGGAAGAATGCAGAGTGATTTCGCAAAGGTATCGTAGAGAGGATTTTACATTTACTTGTCAAGTGTCATGTGCTCATGCAAACACTCTTGTCTACTGTCAGCTGTGAACATCGAAATCCCACGTGGCACCATATTCTTCAAGAGCTATAAGGGAACGGATACTTGTTCCTTTGCAGTCTTGTTATATCAAGGAGGTCCTGATTTTCACCTGTCTTACTTATCTATTGACTTCTGTTGTGGCGAGAGCAGCAATCCCTTGTAAAAACTTTTGACTCGCACAGCTTAGTTCATATTGTTCGACATCTTAAGTTCTAGTCAATTTTGGATAGCAGAACATATCCATGTACTCCTGACAGCATATCCCTCCTCAGCCTGCTACTGGACTTGGGTTTCAGCAGGCTAACGCATCAGGCATGCTTGACTTTGAGAATGTCAGTAATGAGAAACAGCAAGCTGTTCTTGCATCGCTTTACATGGAAGATGACCATGGAGATGCCAAAGCTCGCAGAATTTGTTCAACCGGAGGTGGTCAGGGTGCTATTCCAAAACATAAAGGCGTACCTTTCTCTTCCCATAGTGCTATGCAAACAACATTGGTGATCTGTGCTAGGCCATCCGAGGGCTTATGGTAGGGACAAGAATGAGAAAGTTGTGCAGGAAAACGCGACTGAGATGGCAAAAGTGGGACTGGTACAACGAAAATGATGTTGATGAGGGTAGGAAGAAGCATTTACAAGGTTAACTTTTCGTTTTGGAGTTTTAACAAGAAGATGCCGGAGGTTAAAGCGCTTTTCTGGGGATAAGATGTAGTCCGGAGGAATCGCAGAGCTTGGGATATACAGCAACATGGAAATATTGAGACGGACTTTATTAGGCATATGCCCAAACGAACATCTGATTGGACAGCACTGGTAGCAGTACATACATGATGCTTAGCAGCAATCTTAGGGTTATTATCGTGGTGAGTTCATGATGTAGATCACAGATGGAGCTGAGCAAGGGTCAGATACAGGCCAGCCAGGGGAAGGCATATATCTCCTCTACCTTTGTAGAGGTCCGACAACTCTACTGATGGAAAGGTTACATCTAATATAAAGACTGTACTTTGCACTAAGCTTTGCTCTTTGGTTGACATATTGATCCACCGTCGCAGTGAGATGCGTTGATGCTTCAAGGGTGCCATCCGTTGCTCTGGCAACATTCAGGGGTTTGTGACACTCATTTGCAAATATCTGGGGGGAAGAGCATAGCGAACTCCACCCCTTCAGAACTTAGCTACCCTAAGTAACATATATAGTTTGAGGAATTAGCGGGGTTAAAAATTACAGCAACGACCTCGAAATGTGCTATCCATCTGTGAAGCATACTGGCAAAATGCAACTCTGCACATGGGAGACTCCTTTGTGCCGATCGGATAATAATCATCGTATCGGTCTTTATTGGCAGGTTACGTCGATCCCAGTATATCAAGCGTCAGCCTTGGTTAAACAGGCCGTATATGTTATCTGCGGAATACAATGACCTTCGAGGATAAGGAATGGTGCGGTATCCGCATTTGCCTCAATACCTTGTCTTTCTACCGCTGGTCGGAGTTTCTTATGTGACTTGATCACGACGAACCTCCAAAATGGTTGCTTCTATGTACAAACACGTTCCCCTTCTCGAATCTTACATATAGGCCTCAAAACAACGGCATCATAATGCCGGACTCAATATCTATCTCTTTGAGCACTTTGTCTCAGCGATGTTGTATCTGTAGCAAGCTCCAAGATCAACGAACAATGCTATGACACTGCTTGCATTGTGCCTCAGGAACAGAGGAGCCGCGGGGGAGCCTCGTCTGAATGCATAGCCGACACAGATTATTTCAAGCTAGACAATGCACCTGATGTATGGAGTACCTGCCATCTTTGGCTGACTGTTGCCTTGTTCAATGTTCGAACGGGCAGAACTTTTGTACCAAGATCACCTGCAATCAGTGCCTTTGATAAATGAGATTTTACATGACAAGGCTATTGACTACATGACAAATATGATGGACGACATATTGAGAGCTTCCTGGAATGCCTCTGTGAGGTGAATACACGTGCTTTATGGAAAAGGTGTGAAACATGAAAATTCGGACTCCAGAGAAGAGGAATTTACTGGACAATGCTAGTGATTCATTAGGACAGTGTAGAGGGATGTAGAAGATCGACGATATTCGTTGACGTGCTAGGAAATGTGTATCTTGACATGAAGCAAAATCAGCAATCTGAAACCTAGTGATACTGGAATGATTGACCTGGTTATCGAATCCCATGTCCTGAGGCGCTTGAAGCTTGGTATGTATATTTCCGTATGTGGAGCTACGGAAGCGTAAGGTCATGGGTGTCACCATGAGTTCCACGGGGAGCTGATCCGAAAAGTCTAAAACGGTAGCCATGCAAGGCACTGAGCCAAAGGGGAAGCTTTCATTAAAGTCAACGATTGTAATCCAAGCAATCAAACAAACCAAGTAATCCTAAAACTTTACGATCCCTCCAGGCATGTGTATGTTATTCATCAAGTCTTGTCCTATCAGCTGGGACGCTCCGCATCTCTGAGCAGCTGAGCTCAAACTTTGTTGTGTTCGTAATCCATTTAGTCCAGTCCAATCATCCCATTGCTAGTTCCGGCCCGTGAGGGCGCAGAGTACCCTCCAGACGTGACATCACCACCATGATCGCACATCTGCGCGGGCGCTCCACCCCTGGCAGGCAACGACTCATCCAGCGAATCAGCATCCCAGTAAATGAGGGCTCAAGCCTTTGTTTCGGCGTGCTCGATCTCCGCGTTGGATCGCTGCAGGCAGTTAATACGCATTTCCATAAAGCCTAAAGCTAGGAAGAACACACCTTCTCAACATCCGACGAAGCCTTGCTCTCACCCTCCCCGCGCTTCCCGGAGCAGACATAATGCCTAAACTTCCTCGCTGGCAATCTCGCTTCAAACATCTCATCAATCTCCTCCAGAGTGCGGCCCTTGGTCTCTGGCAGGAAAAAGAACACCCACAGCGCAGCCACAATGCAAGACGGGAACCAGATGTATCCGTACCGCGGGCCCCAGTTGAGCGAGTCGGGGTTAATAAAGTACGGGGCGGTAAAGGTAACAAGCCAGGCGCCGAGGAACCCAACGGCGGCAGACAGACCAAAAGTGTAGCTGCGCAAACGCTGCGAAGGAATCTCGCCGCCAGCAAGCCAGGAGTAACTGGCAATCATGCCGTTGTAGCACATCATGTAGACACACGTGAATGCGACGAGAACCTTGCCGGTTGTCGAAGTGCCGGGGTGTTTGTCGTAGGTGACGGCGATAATGATCTGGAAGATGCCACAGAGGATGAGACCCGTCATGAGGACGACGCGACGGCGGCCGAAGCGCACGACGAGGAGGGAGTTAAAAATAATGGCGGCGATGCCCATTGCACTGAGGATGTTGCTCATGGCGAAGGGATCGCTGACCTTGGCCATGCCAAGGAAGTAGGCTTTGTAGGCTGGGGGTTGTTATCAGTATGCTGGATGACATCAAGGCGGAAGAACTCACCGATGATAAACATCGAGCCAGACGCAGCCTGCAGGGAAACAGCGCACACCGAGAGAATTGTCCTGCGCCTGTCAACAGGATTCGAGAACAAATCCATAACGCGTACGCCCTTGGAGATTTCGCGCTCTTTCTCGATAGCGTTGCGGATCTCGTTGGCTTCGGCATCGACAGCGGCGTTGACAGGGCGTAACCACTTCAGGGACTTGGTGCCCTCCTCGAAACGGTTTGTGAGGATGAGCCAGCGAGGAGACTCAGGGATGAAGAAGAGAGCGATGGAAAGGATAAAGGGCACGATGTAGATGATGCCCAGGGGGATTAGGTATGAGGACTTGTCACCGCGCTTGGCGGTTGCCCAGTCGATGATGGTGCCGATAAGGGTGCCCTGGTAGAGTCAGTCAGTGTGACAGGGAAACAGGTTCTCGTGATACCTACAAATGTTGTGCAGAACTGGAACGCTGTCAGAAACCAACCACGATACCTGGCCGGGCTGGTCTCCTGAAGATACAGCTGGGAGAATGTCATAAAATAGCCATTGGCCAGACCGATAAGGAACCGACCAAAGTACAGCGCGCCAATATTCTCAGTGGCCATCATTATAACGTTCGAGATGGCACACACAACGCAGGCAATCCACAGGCATTGACGGCGGCTGAGCCAAGTAGCCACAAGGCCGGCAGTTCCCGAGCTGATGAAGGCGCCGAGAGTCATGAGCGAGGAGATAAGCTGTTGGCGGACGGTCGAAAGGTTCCATCCAAGCGCAGTGTGCGGTGCTTCATGACCGTAGATCTAAAAAGTTAGTAGGTGTTTTGTTGGCTCAATATCGAGGGACGGCCTACCATCAAGAAGCCCTTCATAGCTTGCAGGCCGCCGATGAGGCCAAAGTCGACGCCATATTGGAAGGGGCACAGTACGATGATGCCGCAGGCCAAGAAGCACTTCCAATGGGCCCTCCACGACTCTTGCGTCGCAGACGTCATGTTGGTTGTTGTCATCAGCAGTCTTCTGTCTCAATCTTAAGCTTCGAGAGTGTTCCTGCCCCGATAGCCAGCAAGTGGTGCAAATAAAAGAGATCTCTCAGGATCCAGTCCCCGATGCACCACACTGGCGAACATATACTCATCACTTCCCCTTTGTCCCCATCCTATGGGAATGTGCGACTTGAAAATCATCGATCCTCATGTCGACCATGATGCTAGCCTGGCCGCCTCCACACTGCCGAGTCTGACCTCACACCGTCAATCCGGCGAAGATGCTAAGTGCCGACATGTTAGAGCGCTGCTAGCGCCTTTGCAATGCGGAGAGCTCAGATGAAGTTTGTTGGGACCAGATATCGAAAGAGCAAAATCGTGTACGCAAATGATATCGAAAAAGATGCAAGCCGAGAAAGGAACTGTGCTCCAAGAGGGGATGGTTCTCCGTTGTTGGAATGGAGATGGGGCAGAGAACCTATGGAGCGGAGATCACTATAACGCTAACCCAGGTCCTGGTCTCAGCGTTGAAGCCCCAAAACTAGGGCGCCCTAGTCAGCGGCTCCGGCGCTGGGTCACGTCGCCGATAGTGGCCCACAACACCAGCATGGGCGTTAGCCTCAGCGTGGTAAAGTCTGGGGACGGAAATCCGGGGTAAGCATAAAAAAACTCTCAGACGCATCAGCCACTGCCGGGCTCACACACACGCTATCGCCAGCCAAGTCTGGCTGGCCTGCATTATTGTTGAAATTCCAGGTTGCCGCTGTTTGGGCCCAGGGTAACATCTCCCGCCCAAGGTGAGAATCCCATCTAAGCATTGGTTGAACATTCTCCGCATCGTTAGGTGCGTCGATGCCAACCAATCCTGTCTTCTGTTCGGAGAGTTTCAACCGTATGGCATTCTCTTCAAGCATAGGAACCTGTCCCACGAGAACTGCAGGTCTCCAACAGTCCAGGGTGTCCCGCATCCGACGTACCGGATCTTAGACACCAGTGCCAACAAATGCGGGGCTCAACTCTCCGAGCGAAGACCGCTTTCCGGCCGAGACAAGTCCACCACTTTGCGTGGAGGGGCAACTGCACATGAGCACCAAATAGGATTGTTGCTTCCTCTTCTTGAACCAATTATTGACATTTTGAAGCAAACCTCCCTGTACTGGGCAGGTTGTCACTAGCGCCTCAGCCAGAGCTTGTGCACACTGAAAAGCACTAGCCAACGGCTCGGAAGGCAAACATCGGACCGAGATCTAGCTCCGAGAGGCTGGCTAGCCCGATCGCTCATGTTCAAGGGGGAAGGTCGTTTCCCAACTGGGTTACTCGGCGATGGATCCTGGGGCGCTGGCCTCTACATTGCTCAAGTGCTAGTAAGATCTGGATGGGGTCCCAGAGCTGAGAGCTGAGGAGTCTCTGCTCTGTCACGGATTGCCAAGCCAGACTTTCCCATCAGGGATACGTGATTTATGATGTTGGTTGTCGGTCAGATACCGCACGATCGGGATACGGGGTGTGTTGAGAGAGAAAACAAGAAGTGGCGTGCCGTGGGCTGTGAGTCAGGACAAGGAGCTGGAGGAGAGGTGCTGTATACCGAAATTATATCTTCTAGATTGCATTTTCTCCTCTTCTAAGTTAAAAGACGCTGGTAACAGCATGCTGGGACGAACCTTAAGATAGGAAGAGAAAAGTTTGAACCAGGTATGCAGAAAACTTGGCTCCAAGGCCACGCGTTCCTGGATTCTTGCGGGGAGAAGAGACTATCTTCATTAGTGGCATCTTTTGACGAGAGGTTCATGGCAAAGCTCGGGGTTAAGCGGTGAAGGGGAGCCAATTTGCAAGAGGAAGATCCTCCGATTGAGGTTGCAATCCGATATGATAATTTGACTTCAGATCCTGAGTTGCTGATGGGGCTGGTGAAGCTGTCAACAGCATTGAGACAGGCAACATGGGGCCTGGCCACTTTTGCTACCGGAATGTTCCAGATAAACTCCATTACTTTTTCATTCCTATTTTCCTCCCAGTTCACAGTCTCACCGATCAAGCATGCAATTACTTCTCCCCAAGCTGAGCCTTTCGGCCGAGCAGCCGACAAAAGGTGTCCAGTAAGTCGGGCCAGCTCATCTGTCGTGCTCCCAACCCTCAATGTCTGGTTGGAATGCAGCTATCCATCGCGATTGCGATGAACTCTGGCATCCCGAGTGTCACATCCGAAGCAAGCGACCAAAAAGGGAAATCTAGCAATGATGGCCTCTTATAAGTGCATCAGATGGAGAATGGCAATGTCAGAGTGCATATTTGGCGCTGAAGCTTGAAGAAATCGGAACTGTGTGATTCGTCAGTGATTTAACAACCAATCAAGTTTTTTTGAGGTTCAAAGCAAATCTATCGCTCGCCGCCAAGGTAGAAGTCTGAAATGTTTTTGGGCCTGTTTGCAGTACTCTAGAGAAATCCTTCAGGTTGGTCCCTTTCATTTGCTCAGTGGCGTTCCATCAGCCAACGAAGCCCCGGAGACCTGATTGTTCACACAAAGGATCATTGAGATAAGACTGTTGCCATGGAAGATATGACCAACTCTGTCTTCAACAAGCACCTCTGCCCTCTGGCTTTGGGGGCCGTTCTCCCCTGATGGCTGTGTCACGGTCCATGTACTTCTCTCTATCAACGTTAACACCACCATGTGCTGGCTCCCGCCTGCACAGCCATGCCTAACAGTATGCCTGCCAAGTTCTGGTAGAAAGATGTTGAGCAAAGCCTCTCGGATGCCCTACCGAACCATTTCATGAACATAAGAACCCCTTTGTACCACCATCATCACGGGAACATGCACAGAACAGTGGGGCAGGACTGTGCCATGTGGATTGTCGCAGCGTCTAGGTGAAACGCTGCAGGAGTTCCACCTCGAGTACAAATCAAGGGCACTCCAGCGAAGATGATTGTTGGAGATGAGAATCGTGAATGAGACAGCAAGCAGAGCCGCGAGACACGAGGAGAGGGTGTCTAGTCTTCATACCTATTTGGCGCTGGTCACCTTATTTGAAGGCTCCCCTCTAAGCCTCGCCATCAACAGGATGTCGCTGCTCTCTGACGTGTTCATCTTTTTCGGGCGTCACAGAGAGCCATTCAATCGTGGCTTTGACAGAACCCCCTACTGTCGATCAGTCTCGAGTCTTCAGTCATCTTATCAACCATCAACCATGGGTCACAATGATTGTTCTACCGCAACCCCAGAATCTAATCCAGCTTACCGCTCCCTTTTACAATGCCCTACTGTCCCCGTTATCTTTGGGTTGCCAACTTCGTCCTGTCCTTCCTACACAACTTGGACTCCAGAGCCGACGCCGAGCTTATACATTGAGCCCAAGGAGTCTACGCCCTCTGAACCCACAGACCGTCCAATGGTTCCGACATGTGCAGCGGACTGGGAAGCTAAGAAGGACATTATCCGAGAGCTGTACATGGAAAAGAATATGGTTCTCAATGAGGTAATTGCTATTATGCAGGAGAAGCACAAGTTCAAGGCGACGTGAGTCCTCCAATACCCCTGAGTCAACCCCGTATCCTTGATCTAAGACCTAACTAGAGAACAGAGCAAGGATGTACAAAGGCCAATTCGCAAAATGGAAATGGACAAAGTACAACAAACCTAACAATACCAACTCCCTGAAGCCCTCCAGGCCAAGAATAGGAAAACGAAAAGCCGCCTCGACGGCCTTGTTCTCTACAGCATCGAAGGTAGCAAAAGTCGCCCATTCAGAGCTCCAGCTTACTACCCATTCTCATCTGGAAACTCGTTCCCCGCTACACTTTAATGACGACCAGAACCACATCGAGTCTTCCTTACGGGCATACGCGACACTGATTGCCTCGTGGGCCATGCATGAAGAGTCGTGGCTAATGACCTATGACATCCAGCCCTCATGCTGCATCCAACGCTTCGAACCTGATCATCCGTCGATACTGCAGACCCTTCGCTCAGCGCAGAACCACTTCCTCTCAGGCAGAATCCAGCAAGGAGGAATACTCCTTCGTAAGGCGTTCCTTGGTATAGAACACGCCATCTCCCGGCCTGGCTCCGGCCCAGCCGGCTCAGGTCTAGACCTTGAAGCACTCTGGGACTGCTGCCTCGCCATCCCCCAGCTCATCCTTACAACAGGTTGGACCGATCTCCTGCACATCTTCACCTCCTACCTTGCCCAACTCACAGCCGTCAAACTCCCCTCAGGCCATCCTATCTCCAAGATTGCTTTCTCCCTCCACCGCCTCGCCCGATCCCATACCCCTTCTGCTTGTACCTCCCCTCGACAGCTCCTAAGACTCTGCTCCCCAACACCCCCACACTCCCCTTGTACCTCCCATCCTCCCTCTCCCTTAGAACAATACCTAACCTCCGCCTGGCACATCTGGCTTAACACTTTTTCCTCTATCCGCGGATCCCACGACTCCTTAACCATCCACCTCCGCCGAGGCTTCGTCACAGTCCTGGACACAGGCCCCACGCATCCCACAGCCCGCACGCTATTAGCTGACTTTTCCCAGGGAGTGGCACGCTCCCTTGCCACGCGTGGTGAGATGGCAACGACGGCAAGGATCCTGCAGTTGGAGACCTTATTAGTGAGGATGTATGTCCCTTTATTCACGGCCGAAACTGCTGCGAGAACGGGGCAGATGTTGAGGGGGATTGAGGCGAAGGTTGTGGAGAGGAATAAGGGAGTTGGGGTTGAAGGATGGGAGTACTGGGATCGGTACATGCTTTTTAGCGCAAGATTTTTCCTGGGGGCGATTGCCGCGTCTCAGGGGGAAAGCGAGGAGATTGTGAGGGGTTGGAGGAGGAAGAGTTTGGGGTATGAACATGATGGGGTTGAGGAGCAGCGGGGCATAAGCAATGGCCTGGCTTTGGAGGGGAGGGATTTGTTTTGGGCGCAAACGTCGATGTTGGTTGAGCAGAGGTTCAGGGCTGAGGGGAATGTTAAGGAAGCCGAGGCGATTGTAGCGGAGAGGATCAAGAGTGAGGCCTTGGTTGGGGGTTGGAGGGCGCGTTACGAACCGGTGTCCGTGGTTGGGGCAGCCAGGGTTATGGAGGTGGATGGCAATTGATAAGGCATCTTTAGGGTAATATGAAGCTTGGTGTAATGTGATTGAGGGCTATCTGGCATAACTCGCGGTGCGGTGGCCGAGTTCTGACATGCGATGCTGCTTTGACTAAGTGTTGGGGTTTTTTTTACCCTTGGTGTAGCTCCAACCTTCGGGTGCTGCATTCTCATCCGAGGAGAATATATAAAATGACATTCGCATGACAAACCTATATACTTAAGTCTCCATACCATCAAAGAGAAGTATGTCGAGAGTTACTCGTTGCTTGCAGCAGTCTGAGTGCCAAGTCGAGGATGTCTGCCCTCACAACAAAGTTACGGCTGTAGCCCCCTGAATGAGGACGCCGACCGCACAACTTGTTCGTCTATGCATGCAATGTGCAATAGCCAAATCCAAGTCAATTTGATTCAAGCCGTTATCAACGAGCACGGTCCGCTGGCTCGATTTCAGAGCGTCTGACTACGGCCTGACCGTCCCAAGTTAAAATATCCACATTCTGAATTCGGCACAGCGAAGTGTGATCAAGGGGTTCCAGGTTCGGCCCCTTGGTGGATCGACTTTGCTCTCCTCCGAAAAGGCAAAATTCAATTTTTGTCTTCAATACTGAGCAAAAAATACCTCTTGAAGGGATAAAAGGATGCCTTGCACGATCAGCTTGACATCCGAGCGACCATCAACGATAATCACTTATGTGTGTGGAAGCTCTGAATCAGAATGTGAACCTGCTGAGTCTTTCCAGTTTGGGACATGGAGGCTCTTCTGTCTCTCCGGCTTCTTGGGCACATCAAACCTATCGTTCTTCCCGCGTTGCCGTCGCGACTTGGACCTCTCAAGAATGTTGTTCAATATCATTGCCGTTGATGGCCTAAGTTCTGTAGGTAGATTGATTCATAGGCAGACTACATAGTATTTTCATCGTGTTTCAGTGCTGCTGTCGATATTTGAATTGAGTTGAGTTGAATTAAATTGCATTTCCGACTCGTACCACCCATGAGGGTGCTCTGATGTGCCCACGACGCCGGCGGGCAAAAGCTACATATGCACTGGCTAGTTTGGCCTACGTACATGCGGGGAAAACCCAAAAGGGAAAACTGGGGTGTATCCGTGAGATGAATGGTTGTGTTTGAGAAGGGAAGGGATGTAGGGGAAAAAACTTGTAGGACAAAATAACAAAACTAGGTTAGGAAGGGAGAGCCTGAGTTATGTAGATATCCAAATTAGAGGCTTTTAATTTCGATTCTTCGTCGTCAGAGGTGGCCATCGTTCGAGATTATATAGTCGTGAGTGAGGGGGAGCGGGCAGGGAGTAGAATAGGGCTGGTATGTCCTGTTTGGTTATCCCCGGCTGAGCCGTGAAGTTCGAGTTGTCATTTTCTAGAATAGCTGGCATGAGTGCCAAAACGCTCTAGAGTCTAGGCGGCCAGCAAGTGGGTTGTTAAAGGAGAAGAGGGGGCACCAGAGAAAGAAGCCTCTAGAGACTATCGCGCCGCAAGAGCAAGTTTTGATTGTACTCGGGGGGTGGTTGAACCGGACATGGTATTCGAGAAAGTCACCGTGTCCCGATGCCTCGGCGAGTTACCTAGCGAGACACCTCCTGTTGAACAGGCTGAGGAAAGGTTTGGCTGAAGGGCCGTCCCAGAGGCTGGATTGTGGCTTATTGGCCCTCCACCATGACGCCATATCCGTAGGCGGGACCCTCCAATATGAAGAAGGCTACAGGCTTCTCTGCACAAAGACTGGTCTCATCTACATCAAGCAGCCCAAGGCATTTAACCAGGCCCTCTCTGGGAGCCACGACATCGGGGCCCAGAGTTGGCTCAGACTTTCCCTAGCCTCTCCCAGGCCGCATAAGGTCCGGAGGTAGAGTTTGGACGCGATTCTGCCATCTGTACCTTTCCCGGTCTGGCAGGTACCGTGGGTACGGTCCAGCGAGCCACTATAGCCACGCGTTGGGATTGTACGCCGCACCAGGAAGAGAACCCTGAATGCCGTGTGGACGGCTTGGACAAGACTGCCTAGACCGCACCGAGGCTGATGGGTATTAGTCGACCCCTAGCCCCGGCCCTGGAAGAGCCTATGTCGAGTTGAGCCGAGCCATACATTAGTGAGGACACCACTGCCATGTTGAAAATGGTAGGTCCAAATTTGGGAAGGTTGCTTTTGATTTTCGTGTTGGAGAGTTTTTAATTTGACCCACCACGCAGGCCATAGCGGACGCTTGGGCTGAGGGCTCACTTCACCGTCTAGAACTACCCCGAGCCACTTCGCTGAGGTCTTGGAAGGAACGGTAAGGTCGCCAGATCAAAAAGTAAGCCGCTCTAGGTCCGTCTTATGTCGTTTCGAGCCTGCTTCGCGTGATGGAATGCACAGGACATCTGTTTTGTCACGATCTACTCGGAGACCAAGACCGCCTTTTGGCATGGAGACTGGACGCCGAGGGCGGCTTGGAGCGCTAGCTGGGTCAGACCCCGGCTTCAAGAGTGTTGCCGCGTGGTCGTTCTTGTACATGAACAATGCCCTTTGTTGTGAAGATATGATGATCGGTAGAGAGCATAGCACGAGTATTGGTGGCCATGGGGATCCTTAGGGCAGCTCAGTGTCCGCGTGAAAAGTAGGTCGTGCCCGCCTGAAGGAGAAGCGGCACCTCTCGCAGGAGGTCGTTGCCGCCTCTCAGATGTTTTGGGGCCATCCCTGGTCCATTAGAAACTCTTTGAGTAGGTTTGATTGAACTGAGAGGTATGCCGAGTCGACGTCCAGTGTGACCAGTAGCCCGTGGTATCCTTGGAGTGATTTGGTCTCTGCATCATGAACATGGGTCTGGACAAGGTCTAGAGCGGATCTTGATGGAAGAGCCCTGGCGACATCTGGGGGGGAAACACCTGATAAGAACGCGGTCGAAGTCATCCTTCTCGCAAAGTTTCCCCGATACTTTTACCGAAGAAGACAGTAACGTAATAGGCCACCATCCTTTGTAGGACCCGGGGTATTAGACTGTCACATGGACACGGCAGTTTAAAAAGAATATCCCTGACAGCCAACATATGGAACACCGGTGACATAAGAGCTGAGAAGGGTATGATTGATTGGTAGAGCCCGGGAAATATAAAGGGGTGCCAAGAATGAGTTAGAAAACCTTGCCACGATGAGGAGAATCCCTGAGGATTGCAGGAGACCGCGGGGCACTCACAAGGGCAAATGGATTTCATAAAGGGACCTACTTGGACAGGATAAGGGATTTCTCTTGGCTTTCATCTCTCCAACACAAGGACACTGAGGACCAACTAAGATTTTTACACATGGCAATCGACTTCGTTGTGCACCCCACATCGCCAGTGGCCATCATCTAACCCATTTGACTCATTGTCGATCCCTGTCTGCACTAGACCAAGTCGCCCGTTACATAGACGTCGCCCCAAGGAAGCTGCCAGTGAGTTCAGCGTCCGAGGGTGGGATGTTTAACTTGATCCGTAAGTCTGAGGTGAATCTTGATCCGGACCAAGGCGTTCTGGAGCCGGACTGCAAACCAGCTGGGCGAAAGGCTTGGGCGGCAAGGTAAGCTACTAATTCCTCTAAAATCAAGATAGAACGCCCACTGAATAAGATTACTGATGGGCGGTCATCCGAGAAGCCTTTGTGCCATCGCAAGATGCAACCCCAGTCAGATGGGGTGGCGGCGGAGGAAACCTGGTTTCTGTAGAAGTTCGTGCGAGCATCTATAGATTTTTCTAAAGACCGGGGGGTCCGAGTCTCTGGATACCCGGAGCTTCTCAGACCGCCAGGGAGTGCTCTTTGTGTGTGGGCCAGAGGGAACGGCGAAACAACCCACTACTCCTTTCAAAGCGTCATAGACTGCCCAAGCATAGTCCTCGAGATCTTGAAATGTGAGGATTTTGCCTTAATTGGGGCAGAAAGACCTCTAGGAGAGCGGAGGCTTCGTCGAACTGGCTTCTTGGTAGCAATTCAGGGTAGGGAGTGGTATCAGGCGGGCTCTGTCCACTTGCACCAGCAGGGTTCTGTGGTCGGAAGCCCAGTAGGCAAACACAGCGAAAGCTGTCTGCGGCCCCAGGGCTAGATCTAGTACTCCGCCGGCCCGATGCGTAGAGCCGGGCGGATTGCCGCGCCCGCCGGGCTGGACGTTGTAGGTCGGGCTGCCGACCGTCATCCGGAAGCCCTGTTCTTAGTGAGTACCTGCTCATCATTAGGATGTGGAAGCCACGGTCGAAATCCAGGCAGCGAGCATGTCTCTTCTGGGGTTCGGTAGGGCTCGGTCCCAGTTTGGGTGTCATGTATTAAAATAGCCAAGGCCAAGAGTGCGTTGTATGCATTGTATGTTTCTAAGGCGTGTCCAGGCTGGAAAGGCCCTATCCAGTCTGGGATGCAGGCATATATTGATAATCGTGATCGATGGTAGAGAGTTGCCGAGAATGGTATGGTCGGGGGCGAAAGGGCCGGGTCAAAAATTAGACACCGGTCCACGTATATGGCAGCGCGTGTATCGTTACGGTCAAGGGTCAAGGTAGTGAAGCCCGGGTGACGTCGCACTTTGCCGAAGATTAAAGGACGTTCTTGGATGCAAACAGTTTGGCATTTACGTTTGACAGCGAGCTCTAGGATGCCGTCGGTATTGGCTATGGGACGTTGGACATTGGCCGAGATGATTTTGAGAGAGGGTAGCATCACTTAGTATCTCACGAAGATAGTGTCGCCGATATCGGTCGATGGTCGATCAGGGCCTTGTAAAGAAGGATTTTGGAGGGGAGGGGAAGAGGAGGACAAAGGGGCCGTAGCTGCCCGGAGCGGTTGTATAGTACCGTCTGTTGAAGGCTGGGCGTGGCCTCTTGTCCTGACCGGGCGGCGAGCGGGGGTCTCTCTACGAATATGTTGCCATTCGTTGAGGGTCGCGATGCCCTCAGGGGAATCCCAGGGCAGCTGAGCAAACATAGGGCAGCCTTGCTCCAGGGATGGGAGTCTGCCGGAGCTTAGGAAGTCGATAAAACCTCTGGCATCGCAGTTCCTGTTCGTGATGAGTCGTTGGGTTTCTGCGATGACTTCGTTCAGCGGGAACCTAGCTGTCGCCATCCTAAAAGCCGCTCGAAGGCGTTGTCGCCATTCCTCGGAGGGAACCATGGTCGCTATGGCCTGGAGTGGAGGGCGAGACGTGTCTGCCGCCAAGGGTTCGGCCTCCATCGGATCCAATGGCGATGGCGTAGCGTCCTGCACGTTGCGGGACTCCACGAGTTTAGTTTTGTAGGCTGCGCGACCCGCTTTTTCTGATCGAAGAGCGTTGTTCTTTGGTCGGCTTGACTACTCTGCCTTGCAAGACTCTAGGTTTCGTAGGGCAGTCCTGATGAAGGGCCGAGGCAGTTGGGGCATTGTGGAATTAATTTGTGTTGCTTGTGATCCCGGAGCTGACCACTGCATTCTCCGCAGACTGAGTTTTACTGACATTTGTCGACGTGATGAAATCCAAAGCACTTAGTGCAAGTATAGCGGGATTTGCGAGGGAGAATTTTGGCTGAGTCGGATCCAAACACCGAGAACGACTAAATAGGAGCCCGGGTATGAAGGCGGTGGACTTGCGCTTTCTGTTTAATGGTCACTTCAACCTCCTCAGCAATAAGGGGCTCCGTTGGGCGATCACTGCCATCATATGCCTTAATCGTTTTGGGGACATTCGATCAGAGGTAAGCATATGTAACCGTTTCGGGTTCAATGCAGAAGCCATGGGCTGAGGGAGCTCTTTGAAGTTCAATGCAGAAACCTGACTTGATGGGGTAAACTCTGGATATCAGCGCGTGGAAAGCCAATCTTTCTACGAAGAGGTCTATAACGCCAGCGGGGGTCGCCAACTGCCAGTCGGGGTGATTATGGTTAACTTTGAGGAATGAGCGCCGGCTAGGAGCCTGCGCTTGGCGTCTTTCAGTGGTGGGGACGGCTGTATCGATCCGATCGGTTGGTGGGTTAGGGTTCCTGGTTGGTCCTTAAGCGCTCGGGCGTATGTGCGTGATCCTTGGGTGGTTAGCAGAAGATTGTAGGTTCTGGACTATGACCAACTTTTTGGGAAGGTACTTCTGGCTTTGGGCGGCAGGTCGTTCAAGAGCGGGGAAGGTGGAGAAGGCAGGTCGCCTGGACAAGGAGAGAGTGAAGCTTTGAGGAGAGGGGGGTTTGCGACCGTCTTCTCGATCTGTCCAGAGAGGCTCTTCTCAACATTCTCGAGCGCGGCATAGAGCTTTTCGGCGACAGAGACGAGGGCATTGATTTCTTTGACTTTGACGTCGCTGGCTGGCGCCATGGTTGAGTTGGGAGCAGGACGGCTGGTGTTTGGTGGGTGACCGCTCAGGATAACCGTTCCTGATTGGTTGATCCTGCGAACTCTTCCTCTGATTGGTTCGTTTCAAGAACACGAAGAAGAAAAGAGGGAAAGGTTGAGAACCCGAAGAACAGAGAAAAGATGACAGCCTTGTTGCTCTACCGACGCTTACGGCTGCATGCAATATCACTAAGCCCAACAAGCGACTTTGAGCTGCAGACGATATATTATGAGGCCACTTGACTTCTGATCCAGGCGCAAAACTTTTCGACTAGCCCCATTGGTTTTCTTTAGAGCCCATATTTTATCGCCCAGTTGATAATTAGGTTTCTATGACTACATAATTTCCACTCTTTCGATCATCCCCTTCCATCCACTGAGAGCCTCGGAGCCTCAAGTCAAGCTAGTGACGGGTCTATTGCGGATCAAGCTGCAGTTCCAAACGCGAATTATCTCCCTGATGTAGTGCATCTTGGTACTGTTCATGCAAATAGCTATGTATTGCGGAGCTTCTCATTCGCCTATTTGATTAGCAGTGCCCATTCGATTCGATCACTTGAAGATCTTATGACTACACGCGGGGTCAGGCTGTTGATGATGCAGGTATTAGCTCTAGTGGTCTGGCTTCATTCCAAACTGTGAACCACGATCTCAAGCCTGAGGTAAGCATACTGTTATTGCTTCTATACTTGCTCACTCTCACTTAACGGTTGTATTAGATGCTGTCATTTTCAGAATGTAATGATCAAATCCAAAACCCCATACTTGCGGGTGAAGGTCGTTGATTTTGGTTTTGGCCGGTTTGAATACCAGGCAGCAAGCTCTGGACTGGCGTGAGTGTAGGAACACCCGGTTACATGGCTTCCGCACTTCTTAGCTTTGTGGATGGAAGATTATATCCCTTTGTTGACTCATGGCTTGTTGGTAGCGGTTCTCTCCCACACCATTACCAGCCAACAATTCATGAACGATTTTCGGATGCTGTTGGCCGCAAGTGACCACGGTGTGGTCACCGTTGACCTAACTCGGTCAGCCCGGGCTCCACTGAGGTCAGGGGCACACTTGACCTTATATAAGAGCCCTGCTCATCCACCTTCACGCGTGTGTGGTTTAGAAGGTAGAGCGTTGTTATTCTGCGGCACCCATTGTGCTTGACAGATTCCCTCAGGGCCGCCTGTTCTGCAGGGCAACGCCCAAGTAAATACTCCCATCCACATCCACCATTATCCTTTACATCCAACAGATGCTCAACAAACATGTGAGCGGTACCCGTCCCTTCCAGATCATCTCATCTGTAGACAAGGCAAATTTTGATCGACAAAAACATGGATCTGCTCGGTTGGAAAGGCTCCTTGAAAAAATTCTGCAACACGTATGACAGTCTGCCAGTCCATGGAATATGATTGGATATGCTTCAGAGTGGATCTTTACCTCTTAACTTACCTGCATCTTTGCGTGAAGATAGCTTCCCTTTGTGCGAAATCAATCATTGGTTGGGATGGGATCAACAAGGCAATTAACCGTAGAGAACCCAAAATGCTCAGTTCGACTCTAGAACCCAATCCCATGCAAATCTCAAGAACGGAAAGCTGTCAAACATCAATATCAACTCATTTTCAGATTGTGAGACGCTTGCTTCTTCCAATAACTTGATTTGGACGTAGGCATTTGAGACAGATTTCGAGATTTAGAATATAAATTCCAAGACCCTGGAGAAAGCACCCAACTTGTCGTGTAACACAATACAGAAAGAGGACTTGTCCGTGCGTTTAATGAATACTTCACTCTTTCGAATCCCTTACAAACTCCGAGATCCGGAGCACATGAAGAGTCACTGGCGGAAATGGATAAAATCAGGCTGACCGAGAGCAATTGCCACGAAAAGGATAGAGCAGGAGCTATAACTGCCGAATCGTTTTCACTTGCGTTGTATTCAGACTGGATCAATCCCTAGAGCCAGACATATCAAGGAAAGGTTCATGATTCTAGGGTCTCAATCATACACATCACCTGTAACGGGTGACTTGGTCTGCTGCAGGCAGGGATTGACAATGGGTCAAATGGTTTAGATGATGGAGAGAAAAACCAAGACAAATCCTTCATCGTGTCCAAGTAGTTCTCATTATAAAATCCATTTGCCCTTGTGAGTCCCTCGCGGTCTCCTGCAATCCTCAGGGATTCTCCTCGGCCTGGCAAGGTTATCTAACTCATTCTTGGCCACCCTTCATATTTCCCAGGCTCTACCAATCAGATATGCCTGTGCCCTTTTCAGCTCTCATGTCACTGGTGTTCTATATGTCGACTATCAAGGATACTTCTTCTCCTTAGACTGCCGTGTCCATGTGATATCACGTGATATAGCAGCAAGAAACAAACCAAGGAAATGTTTATGTTATCAGTTGCCTTATGTTCCTATAAGATGCCTGCACATGTCTCTGTAATTGACACCGCAATGGCATCCGATTAGAAGTTCTACCAAATAGCTGAAGGAGAACGAGATCAACTACTTGTATATTAGATTTTACTGTGGAATTGTCTTCAGACTGTTTAAGGACATGATATGCATGCACTAGGGCTGTGACTCTAGACTCCCTATAATTCAGTATATTCCCAATAACATAAAGACCTAACAGAAACACTTTAGCATCTCAGTGTGTATACAGAAGGTAGCTTCTCTGATGCGGAAATATAAATCTACAGTATTTTCTCTGTTAAGCATTGGCATAAGAAACACTTTCCGTGAAAGAAATACTGCGTAAAAACCATAGAATTCTGCTACTTAGGTTACAGGAGAGCTCAACTTAGTGTTGGTAGAAAAATGTGCTCGTTGTCCAATGCGCCAACTGTAAACCTTATATCTTTCCGGGAACATCACTCCCCAGTCTTCCCTTCAGCACCAAAAACTTCAACACCAGCATCAGGGTTGTCAACCTCAGACGAGTCAGACTCACTCTCCTCAAAAGACTCATCATTCTCCTCCGAAACATCCCGAGCCTCAAGGCCAAACTCAACATCAAACTCTTCCGGCTCCTCACTCTCAATCATGTCCTTGCTCTGGCGCGAGCCAACCTCGAGCTCCTCCTCTACATCCACATCCCTCTCCTCAAGAACATCCTCCTCAGGCTCCTCCTCTATATCCACATCCCCCTCCTCAAGAACATCCTTCTCAGGCTCTTCGCTCTCGATAATATCCTCTCCCTGACCAGGGCCAACCTCCTCATCCCCCTCCCTCAACTCCCTAGCCTCCAAAATCTCCCCCTCACCCTCGACATTAGCATTACCCACAAGCCGGCCATCCGCGTCATCGCCAATCACACCTCCCCATCCCAAATTCCTCTTTTCCAATCTCTCAACCTCAACATCAGGATTATCCACGACCGCACTACCGGTACCATCCAGTTCTTCACTATCATTCTCAATTTCAGGCTCAGAGGTAATACGGACACTGCCAGGGTCACGGGCGACGAGCACCTCGGCATCGAAGAAGTCTGGGCCAATTGTCATGGCGGCGTCGCGGGCCTGGACGATCGCCATGTCGTCTGCGTTGGTGATCGGCAGAGGCAGAGCGGCGACGCAGGCGGCCAGGAAGGCGGATGACGCGGCGGCGAGAAGATGGAACTTCATATTTGTGGATTGGATCTGCTGTACAGTGTTGTTTCAGTGTTGCTGAAGGTGTTTCAATCGGTAGTGATGGTGACGTCTTCGAGTATTTATAAGCTGCGGGGTTTGCTTGAAGCCGTTCGATGGGCAGGTTTACTCTTTTGTTTTGGTGAGAAGGACCAAGTTGTTTGGTGGCGTAGAAGCGATGATTGTTCAAGCGAGGACAGGTCCTTTTATAGACCTCGAACGGCTTCAAGTGCATTCGGTTCACGCCAGCAACTCGCCCGCGTTGTCCCTGTTTTCGACGTTTGCAAGTCCTTCTCATTACAATATTCTCTTTCCTCTGTCATTGCAACTCCGAACTTTCTCAACATTCCATCAACAGTCCCATAATTGGAAACTTTGAAGACATGTTCCTCCTCTTGGTAGTCCTGAACGATACAGTCGGATCAACGTTAAGTTCATCTCACTTCGGCAGTGGCAAATCAAGCCATGTCGAAAGCTGATCGACGACTCTCCACCATGTAGTAAGCCTAAATCTTAGATTTAAATGTCAAGGGCTAATTCCGACTTTCTGTTCTGTACTGTGTGAATGAAGTCAGCATTGTATCATTGGGAAAGTAATGAGGCCCCAGAAGTGAACATTATTACTCACCGCTGACTCTGCCCCTGAATCCTTTTGCTGACATACCCATTACTTCTCTAGAATAAAGTACGGTGTGTTCAGAGGAAACAATCATTTATTTTTGACAGAGACATCAAAGTCAACACTGAAATTCATTTGAATACGACGTGTATTTCAAAATATGATGTCAATGTAGCCGTCCGCGGTACAACGTGCTGACCCGATGGGAAAGGTCTGCCATGCCAAGACATAAGCAGGGCCACTCCTCAGTATGCTGCCCCTTGTATAGCGACCCGCAAAACCCCTTAAAATAGCTTGGTGTGCCCCGCAATAATGGTGCTAATCCCCAGTGCTACCGTAAGCTTTGTTTCTCCGGAGCCGCAGCAAACGATCAGTGAGAGGGGAATCGCCTGACCGAAGGGAAAGCTGATGGTTTGTTGCCCCGCAAAGAAACAGACTGACGCTAAACTTGAAGGGTTCTTCAAAGTTTAGCTACGCTGTCCCCAAAGCACTAGCGAAAAGTTGAATAGTAGGAGAGGAGGGCTTACGCTTCCTGATATTACGCTGACGCTGTCTTTGTGCGCAGGGATAGCGGTGAATGGAAAAGTAAGCCACTGGATTGTTCCTCATTTAGGTTAACCTCAACAGCCAGCCTATAGTCCATCTAGAGTAGGTGCCTATCTACCCAATTCTATGTCCTGCGTCCATCTTTATGCCTTCCCGACTTTGAGCGACCCCTTCACTCCCCTCATTCCCCTCCTTAAGCTCTTCGAAAGCGTCCCATACCCAAATGTCCACTTCCTCACCCTAACAGTCCACACAAAAAAGTACACTAGCGTCCAGTTCGTCACACAGAATACGGCAAAGAGACCCAGGTTGCGCCATTTCGTCCCCGAATCGATACCCAGCGAAGCAAGGTACTCGGAACCGTTCGCATAAGGGCAGTACCCGCACTCTGTGGTGGCGGCTGGGTTGATGAGGTAGCCTCGGCCAACTTGATCCACAAAGTCACGAGCGTAAGAGAGACAGGTCTGGTTGATAGGGGGATTGAAGTAGGCCGCTTCGTGGAGTGCACAGTGGACAGGCTGCGAAGGAAGTGTGGCCGAGAGAACGCCGCTGATCCAGTAGGAGCTTGGGTTGAGCCAGTAGATCTAGATATCAGTTAGCATGCTGCAGAAGGGCATAGATATAAGCAAAAACATACCCAGTACTTCCAGAAACTCCGAATCTGGCTATACGGCACCACAACACCATTGAACAAGGCAAACACCACCAAAAAGCAGGGCAACAAGTTACTAATGACCGTAAAACTCGGCGCCCACGCACAGATCCACTGCCCCCAGCTGGCTTGGAATAAGAAGAAGAGCAGCGTCATTACAAATACATACCCTGCTCCCCCGGGGCTACGAGGCATGCCCGTAGGAAGGTACCACAACAACCAGTATATAACTCCCTCAATGATCGATCCTGGGATCTCGGACAGTACCTCAGCCGTGCAAAACGCAACCCAGCCGTACATCCTCGCAGGGAACTCCCTCTTCTCCCACAACTCCCTGTTCCCCCAAAATTTAGGTAGCACTGCGTTCAAGACCGTAGCAGGGAGCATGATTATGAGGAAGCAGCTGAACATGCGGTTCTGCATATCGGCAGCGGTCGAGCCGAGGTTGAAGAAGGTAAAGCCGTTGAAGATGCCGATGATTACGGAGTGGAAGAGACGACCGTAAAGATAAGAGGGGTCTCGCCATTGACGAAGAAACATGCGTTTTGTTAAAAGGATGATTTGTTGTGCGATTGGGGCGGCGAATTCATGGTTTGATGCTGAAGGGTTGTCTGAGGGGGGGACTTGGGCTCTCTCGGTCTTGAGCCGCTGGATCTCCTCTATCAGAAACTGGTTCTCCTTGGAGACTCGCCACTCCTCGGCCCAGTTGATCCTGCTCCCGTCGGGCTTCCTACCGCCCTTGATGGCTGTCTCGAGCAAAAACTCTGCGACATTCCTCCCTGGCTCACAGTGGACGCCCCTCTGAGCAAAGTAGCCCACTACTGCAGCACCATCCTCGCCTACAGGCCCAAAGTAGATCGTTTTCCCCCCAGGGTTGAGAGCCAGAATGAGATCAAACTGCTGGATGAGGTCCGATGATGGCTGATGGATAGTGCAGATGATGGCCTGCCCAGCAGCACACAGCTTGCGAAGGAAACGCACAATCGAGAAGGCGGATTGTGCATCCAACCCGCTGGTCGGCTCATCCAGAAACAGCAGCAAAGACGGTCTAGCAGCCAGCTCAACGCCGATGGTCAGCCGCTTCTTCTGTTCCACTCCAAGCGAAGAGATGAGCGCGTCTTGGATGTCGGTCAGCTCGAGTAATTCTAGAACCTTGTTCACATAAGCGAGTTTCATTTCGCGTGGAATGTCCCGACCCTGGCGAAGCAGAGCAGAAAACTCGATCGCCTCTCTGACAGTAGCCGTCTCCTCGTGCAGATCCATCTGCTCCACGAAGCCGGTGCTGCGTTGGAAATCGGCCGGTAAAAGATGACCATCAACAAGCATCTCTCCAGTGACGACTCCAACGGTCTGACGCTGGGACAGGGTATTGAGCAGAGTGGTCTTGCCTGCGCCGCTGGCGCCCATCAAGGCAACCATCATTCCGGGCTTGACATAGCCGGAGACGTCATTGAGCAGTTTTTTGGGGCCGTCTGAAGTTGGGACTGTGTAGCAGACATTCTCCCAAGTGAATACCCTCGCACTGCCGGCTGCATCCTTCTGCACAGGGGAGCCGTCAATAGAATGGGCAGTAGTAAATGAGTTGACCTTCTCCTCATCCACAACATTGTCCTGAAGTTGTTTCAGATTACGCTTGGACTTCTTGAATACCAAAGCACCGCCACCCAACTGGCGAAACGAGATCTTCTCGACCGCAAGGATCGTGACGAGCAAGAAAAAAACAGTAAAGGCCACGATAATGCCATAGTTCCGCCACATGTGTGTCCAGTGGTAGTCGAATTGATTCGCGAGGTAGTCATCGCCTGAGATTGTCATGCTTCCAGAGTGTGATCCTGGAAGAGCACATCCCTGGTGACCTGGCTGAGCTCCAGGACCCTGAGGGATGAGATGAACTGGTGCGCATTCCATCTCTCTGCCGTGAAACTCATTCGCTAGAGCAGCCTCAAACGCATAACTCAGCTAGTAGAGTCAACATCTTGTCGCAGGCTGCATCACAAGAAGACTTACTGGATTAATATGCGAAATCCACCCAAACCACTTTCTCTCCAACAACACCGGCTTAGCAACTACATAGCCCGTAAACACAAACAAGATATCCAACATCGTTCCTGAAAATCTCACCGCATCACTGATGCTTTCCGAAAACGCCGCCATCATCCTATACAATGCCGTCAAGCAGATAGTCGTCGTGTACGTAATTAACAGCTGCGTGAAGAACTTCCTCACAGTCAGATCCAGCCCCGTGATGAAGTACACAATCACGCTAAACACCGCCACCTGGCCAAATAGCGCAGGGAAGTCAGTCAATACTCTCGCTAGGGCAACAGCAGACGGCCGGTAGAAAGCGTACTGCTTATGCCTTGCAAGGATGTCCCTCCCGGAAACAGCCTTCATCAGCTCAGCAAGCTGCAGCCAGCCGAGGAAGACAACTGAGAACATAACTGCGCCGCTGCGAAGGAATGTACCTGCCGTTGAGGAGGGAGTGTTGTAGAACAGCGACCCGACAATGAGCCCATTGCTGATAATGGTGAAGTATTTGGAGTAGAGCTCCGTCTTGTCGCCCCAGAGAAGCCATATCTCCCGCTTTGCACACACCCAAACCTGTTGCCAGAAGGGGATCGTGTAGTTCGAAGAAGCAGCAACCCTTTTACTCTTCTGCTCCCTCACAGCATCCTCAAACCTCGCTTTCTCTTGCAGTCCACTCTTTTCCAACTGCGCCTCAAACTCCTCAACCTCCCTCAAAACCCTCTGATACTCCTTGCTCTCCCTAAAAGCCCTCTCCAACTCCTCCGCTGTCCTTGGGACCCTCTCCTCCCATCCCGGCCGAGCTTTCCTCGCCACCGGGTCACACAAAGATGTCAAAAAGTCCGGTGTCGTCTGTCTCGAAGGAGCATAAAACCCCAGGTGCTCGAAATACCCCCTTGCTTCCTTTGCTGGACCAAAGTACAGCATCCTCCCCCCCTCGATGACAAGGACTTTGTCCATAAGCTCGTAAATCCCCTCTCCAGCTTGGTACAGCGTCGTGATGGTCGTCCGTTTAGAAACATCCGTCATGATCCTCAACGACCTTGCAAAATCCAGCGCTGTGGACGCATCCAACCCCCTCGTAGAATTATCCCAGCACACGATCGTGCTCTTGGTAGCAAGTGTCTCGGCAATGCTGACACGCTTCCTTTCTCCTCCGGAGATACCCCTGATAAAGGCATTTCCAACGAATGTCTTCTCCGTGTGCTTGATGGCGAACATCCGCAGAAACGTATCCACGATCAGGTTAACTTCTTCACGTAAGTTCCGGCGTGTCTTGTTGAGCAAGGCGAAGCGGAGTGTTTGGCCGACAGTGAGAGAAGGAAGATGCTGGTCGTCCTCAGGGTTGTAAACCACCTCACCGCGGTAATGCTTCGCCAACTCATCGGCACTAATCCCGCTGTAGGAGACTGACCCTTCGACTGAGGCATACTCCTCCCTCTGGTTAGCGAGGACCTTGAGCAAAGTGCTACACCCACTTCCTGGCCGCCCAAGCACCAACAACATCTCGCCTGGTTTCACGACACCAGTGAAATCGTGCAAGATCGTCCTCAACACCTCGTCTCGCAGTCCAACCTTGAGCCTAGGGAAGAGTTTGCACACAAACCGGCACAAATCCGGCCCGAAGGATCCTAAAATCGCTTGCGGCAGTGTCTTGACGAAACTTGATTTTTGCGCAACAACCTTGACTGTCAAATTCCGAAAGATGACACCCAACTTCTTGGCAGCGTCTCCAGATGGCGTGTGTTTGCCCAAATGCCCTGTGCGAAGGAATACTTCCAGCGGGAACGCCCTCTCATCGCTGCTGGGGAGTCCTTCGTGTTCTGATTGAGTGTCAAACCCTTTCTCTTCATCTTGGGATTGGGCATTAGCTCCCTCGCGGGAGAAAACTCTCTTCAGAAGTCCATCCCAAGATTTGCCATTATTCTGTGAGGTCGCGGCATAAGATCTGGCGATTGAGATGCGAGATAACTCCCGTTGAAGTTCCTCGAAGTCGTGGAGGGCAAGTTCTTGGTTGACTGGGCCACCGACGTCCCTTTCGCCCCAGGTTCCTTCCTCCTCGGGGGGAGATGGCGCGGCTGTTGTTCGGCTGAAAGGTCCTTGACCTGTGGCATGTGGTGCTGCTGCTGGGGTAGTATTAAGTTCAACCTTGTCTCGGTGATGCAGAGCTGTTGGACCGACATCTGAGGGATGGGAATATCCTTCTGAGGCGGACTGGGATGCCCGCATTGTGTTGAAGTGAGCTGGCAATGGCTGAGGCTGAAGGGTTAAGGAAAGCAGTGATGAAAACGAATGGCGGTATTAACGTAGTGAATCGCTTGAAGTGTAGAGGCAAAAGAGATAATGATGTAAAAGAACAAAACCTTCACTGCAAAGAAGGGGCTTCAGGCAGAATACTGTCGATAATGCTGAGATAGCCAGCCCGCAACACTACAGCCTGACAATGACCCCTGGTCAGTTGGACAAAGACACGGAAGAATCTTCATCGCATTTACAGCATGGTGAGGCTAGGCATTGAAGGGTTTAATAGTGCGCCTACTGCAGACAAGCTTTATCCATAGTGTCGATATCCTCAAGCACACCAACGCTTCAGACGTGCAGCCTCTGCAAGCCCTGCACCCGCGAGGCAAGGGATCTGGATCCAGTTTGGCTTGGGATTCGGTACAACGTGGTGTCGTTGGTTCATCCGTTCCCGTCCCGGCAGGCAGGCAGGCAGGCACGCCGGTATTCGCATGCCGGATGCTGTACACCCCGTCCACGTCATGGTGATGCCTGTCTCTCCTATTCTCTAGATGCTTTGTCATACAGATGCCTTCTTCGCCGAGCTGGAAATGGAAGACAGTTGCCTTCTATCAACGTGATGTTGTCGACGATGGGGACAATGATTGATAATCACGGATCAACCTGCTTCCACCTCAGCTTAGCATGAGCATTCCCAAACTCAAAGCCCATGCATACCGTCTTCCTCGTCCCTCGAGCAGCCTTGCATCTTATAAAGACAAGTCAAGCATCTGAACAGACAAAATGTTTGTAAGGCATCGGCGAGGTTGCAGCAGCCAAGAAGGCACATGGAAATGTGGATTGTCACCAAATGAGCCAATCGCAACACACCCCGCCAAGCCGCTGCTGGTAGATTGGAGCTGGAAGCTGCTTGGATTGACGAGAGCCATGCTGCCCGTTGGATGAGATTGCTTAGAAATCAGCTTCGTTGCAAGCCCATCTGTTGATTGGGCTGGAGGTAAATTCCTCCGCAGGGAAGAGGATCTGGGAAATCTCCCATCCTTAAAGCTCACCGCCGTTTTTCTTGGATTAGGGTTGACAAAAGTGGATTCTTTGTCGGTGATAACAGCGGGGATAAAAAGCGTGGTGGAGTAGGGTTGGGCAAAGAGTTTGGGGAAAGCTTAGCTGTGATGAACAATGAATCATGTTTTATATTAACGGCGGGGTGTATTAAAGCTTAGGGGCAGGGGATGGCCCGCTTTGAACGGAGGATGAGGTGACGATAACGACTTGTTCGAGATCGGCAATCTCGCGGATGCGATAAATCAAACCGACTCTGAAGCCAAGATTCAGGATGGAAGATTCTTTCAAAGTTTGTGGCTTGAATGTCGGATTGGATTTGAGTGGGCTCCATTTCCAACATGATTTGGGCACAGTGTCTTCGGCCAAGTTCCACGACTGCTCTGACTACAAAACAGTAGGCTGACAACACCAGCACCATCATACCAAAATCCATGGTCAAGGCGCAGCAAACCAATGACATAATATGAAAAACACAATAGCTCGATTCCCTATCCAAAGACTACATGGTATCCGAGAATCGGAACCTCCTCGACCTAGATCAAACCCCCGTTACCAACCTTCAAGCTCTCCCCAGTACTAGTAGCCAACCTCAACATCTCCCTCAAAGCCCTAACCTCCGCTTCCCTCTTTGCCAGCGCAATCCTCAGCTCATCCCTCTCGCTCATCACCCTCTTGACTTCCTCCTCCAGCTCTGTGATCCGATCAAGCTTCTTTTGTCGACATCTCTTCGCAGCCAGATTGTTGCGATACCGACGAATGAGGGTCGTTTCGTCGACTTCATATTCTTGAATCTGAGGAGTTGTAGTTCCCAAAGTCTTGATGACCCGCCCATCCGCAACCGAATGCAGGATTGATGACGAGCCTGGTTTCCGACCGGGGCGACGTTTTGGTTCTTTGGGAGGAGGGAGCTTAAGACCCGGGATAAGCCCCGGCGTAGAGGTATCGCTTGTTTCGGAAGTTGTCTGAGCTACTGATGGCGATTGGCTGCATGTGATGGTTGCTGACTCCGGGGTAAGCGTTGTTGAGATTTGTGGTGTCACCAAGCTGTCTGAAAGCGCGGCAGGCGAGCTGCCAGAGCCAGCTGACAGGCTTGTAACAGGAAACGCGACGAAGGAGTCATCGGAGACTGAGACTGCGAGAGAAGGTTGAAGGGCGCTAAGACATGCCGCGAGGTCGGGATCAACTTCAGGAGTTAGAAGGGTCGTGTCGCTCAAGGTTTGAACAGCAGTCTCAACGTCAGCAGCTGTTATCGGCACCGTCTGATTCCATTGCAGCAAATCAATTGAAAAATCGAAACAAAAAAGGTTTTTATCGGCCAGCGTCCCCAAGCCAAGGTCCTCTTGATGACACAAGTTAGGCCACGAAGACGGAGAAGCGGCGGACGCTGGCGGCGGCAGATGCAGCTGCGGCGGCCATTCTTGCAGACTAGTGCGGGCGGCCTCGTTGAAGCAGAGGCCGCAAGGGTGTTCAGGTGCTGAGAGGGTCGATAATGCTGTTTGGTGACAGTTGAAGGTGGAAACAGCAGAAAAGACGTGCTCGCCGGAAGGGGTTTTTAGTAGCCGGGACCTAAATAGAGCCACACCGGGTGTGGGAGTAGCAATTTTGAGGACCTGTTCCTGTCGTGGACAGCCAGTGGGTCACTAAATGGACTTCGGACGAGCAGCTGATCGGCATGATTCATGAAACTTTCAAAGAATATGGACATTTGGGTCTAGACGCTAACTGAAGCTCAGATTATCCCTGACAGTGATATCAAGAGACGCTGCAGCATCCTCGAGACGGAATCAACTAGCCAGGATCATAGTTGGCATTCGGGGCACGTCACAATCCATGAGGTTTCTTGGATTTCAACTCTCAACGCTCTCTTAAGGGCAGCGCTTTTGATGTTCTCTCAAATAACTAACGCTATCCTACAATCATTTTTTTTGCCAAATGCCGACCAGACGCGATCACCAGTCCGATGACCACCTCCACGTCCTCAAGCTCTTTAACCACTCGTGCTTCCTGGTCTGCTGCGCCTTCGACTCGCGGTGTCCCCGGTCCTTCAAAACCTGCTCACATTGACAGGTGCGATACAGGTTCCCGCAGTAGCTGCAAAGTGGCGCACCACACTTAGGATTCACACACCTGCAACAACAGTCAGCCTACAGCCTACTCTTTCCAATAAACCGATGAGACCAGAACTTACAGAACACATCCAAATTCGTTTCCTCCCAACAAACTTACGCTCTCCCCGCACTCCCCGCATGGACACCACTTCACCCTATCCCTCGCCCGATTACTCAAAGTCTTCCCGGGACAAACACATAACCTCCACAAAAACCGACACAGCTTGCACGTTACCCTCCCACAACGCTTACACTCCACCAGCCTTTGCGTCGACTGTACTCTTCTCAATGGGATAAACAACCCGCAGTTAGCCATATTAGCACAAAACAGCCTCTTTTCTAGAGGAGTATCCATCAGTTCGATGCGATCTTCCCACTCCCGTCTCACATTTTCTGTGATGACGGCCCGATTCGGGATAATCCTCCTCCCACAACAGCGAGGCGGAAAGATACTCAGATTCCGCAACGCCGCTTTAAAATAGGCATTTATACACCCCGCGCAAAGCCAATGGGGACAACTGAACGTGGATTGGCCTTCGTCCTGTGGGAGCATGCGCAGGCAAATTTGACAGGTGTGCAGGTTGCGTGGTTTGAACTCGGGAATTTCTTGGATTTCAAGATGTCTAGGAAGTTGGGGGCTAGAGCTTGGCGCCGGTTCGGGAGCTGATTCTGGAAGTGATACTGGGGTTGGTTCGGCGGCTGGTTCGGGCTCAGGGGATGGATGAGGGGGTTCGATCGAAGTTTCGGGAGTGTCGGGTCTAGGTACTTGTGAAGGGGAGGCGAACGGATTGGACAACGTTGAGGGACTGACTGAGCTTGGAGACTCTTGACAGATTTCCGAGGGCTCGATCATGGGTTGGTGTGGTCCGCTTGGGGTTGCTGAAAGAGGAATCGAGGGGTCAGGAGACTCAACCAAGGGTTTCGATACCTCAGTTGTATGCCCGCTCTTTGTCTCTTGAGCTTTTAGTGACATTTCTGCGTGATCGACAGGTGGCTCGGGGTTTGTATTCGACGTCTCCAACGACCCATTCACTGGTTCTAGAGGCTCAGTTGAGGCTTCTGGAAGGGCAGCCGAGGATCCCGCGTGTCCAGCCATCTGGGAGGACTCAATCGAGGGATTGGAGGGACGACTTAGTGCTTCCATAGGTTTTTGTGTTCCCCGAGACTCTGGAGTTTCCGGATGTTCGGCCCCCGCATCGGCAGGTGCATTAGTGATCTCGGGGGCCTCTATCGAACCCTCTGAGGGTTCGGCCTGGTTTTCTGGAGATCCTGTCGATGCCTTGGTGTGTTCGTTCTGGGTATTCGAGGGTCCAGCCGCAGGATCTGGGGTTTCTGCCGGTGGTCCCAATGGTCCGGCTGCTGTTGTCGGAATCTCAATGGAGGATGCTGCCGGCCGCATTGGCAGAAAGAATGGAACAGGGCTGTTTTGCGGAGGGGCGACACCGTCCGGCGTGGGAGGAGTGGACTGCTCGTCAGTATTCATTCCATCGCCCTCGTCCAAGTCCGAGCTTTCGGTTGGTGTTACGAGATCAGGGGGGGGTGTCTCCTCCCCCTCATCTGAACGCGATCTCAGACCCTGGGAACTGGCAAATTGTGCCAGGAATGGAGAAACCTGGAATACAAGTTGCGCCGGCCCGGGGACAAATAGTGAATCATCCTCACCCATCTGCGCTTCCAGATCATTCCGAGTGTCTAGTAGCATGTCTATCTCCATCTCTGTGGGCGGTGCTTGGAACGTGCGTGGTCCGAAGGACCGGCCTCTTTGCCGTGACACATCATCACGACTGTCTTCTCGTAGAACCATCGGTAAGCATGAGAACTAAAATGCTGAGGTATGCGCTGGTCAAGAGTTTATAGGATCAGCAGAATGACGACTGGTGGATTGTTTGGTTAAGGAAACATCCGTGGTAAGTTGCATGAGTTTGGTGTATGCGAATGATGCCATGATATTTATCCTTGAAAGCAACTGCCATGTAGCGCCTAAGGGATGGTGTGTTTGCTGAAAGCCCAGGAAAGCGCATCTTCAAAGCTCTAAGCCGCAATCCCATGATTGATGCTGAGCCCAGCTTTGTCGTTTCTCCAACTTCAGTTCTAGGGTTCAGCCAACCCTGGGCGTATTTGCATCCCAAAGCTAATAAATCATAGATAAATGAGGATCCTTTCCAGGTTTTCGTTCTGTCAGCTAGGTAAGCACTGCTAGCGCCCACCACATGGTTTCCCGCTTTCTGATGGCTACTTTCGTCATCGCTCGGCTGAAAATCAAACCACCACCAAAAACTGTGCAAAATAGCAAAAGGATACCACTCAACTGGGCTCAATCGGGGATCGAACCCGAGACCTCGCACATCTCCGGCACCTGTTTTCGGGGTGAGGTCCCTCAGGAACTGGGTGAATAACCCGAAGCGCGAATCATACCACTAGACCATTGAGCCGTGGCGGTTGGCATACAGTGGTAAAAAGCGAAGACTCAATTACGCGCTGAGTCATTATTCCAAACCACAGAACATGCTTTGTAACGCATCTTCGTCTGCATTACTGAAAGAGCGAGTTGCCACTCTTCGATGTCCTAAAAAGAGCAAAGCTGCAAACAGTCCTGACCAATCAGCTTCTTCCTCCTCGTTAAGCAACCACCTGGAGCCCCACATGCCCCGCGATACATGCTCCTGGGCGCTGGGCTCTGAAATTAATATCAGCAATCAACGACACAACTACAAGCCAATCTGTGATGACAACAACTCCCTCTGGCGTATTAAATCTAGAATGTCGCGTCAGAGCCCATCTTACGCTGATTGTGTCTGCTCTCTTCGGACCTCCCTCGCCTTCCTCGAATCCTCGGTCGCAACCCTCGACAACGGCGTCCAAGACTTCCCCCGCCTGTGCCACGTCCTCAGAACCGTGCGTGTACGTCCCCCTTTAGCCCCTTACTCTTCAAAGAATTAATATGCTCACTAATGCCTACAGCACTACGAACTAATCCCCCAGACAACCCTCGCCGCCGCAGAAGCTTCCCTCCGCGACGAAATCGGCCCGTTTATCCAGCTCCTTCTCGACCGTGCCGAGAAGCATCTAGATCGCCAGGCAAGGAGGATAGAAACCCTCAAGGCGCGCGCAGAACTCAACGCAGGGAGATTGTCGCAGTACTCTGGCGACGGACACAACAATGGGAAATTCTCTGGTCAGGGGATGGATTTCAGGAAGAGTCGTCCGCTGAATGGGGAGGCGGCTCTGAGGGCCAAAGTTGTAAGGCAGAGGAAGGAGGCGTTAAAGTATAGTGTTGAGAGGCTGGAGATGGAGGTGAGGCAAAAGGAGAGGGAGTTGAAGTTGAGGCTGGAGCAGGCTTGATGGGCAGGACTTAAAGATCACTGGGAACCAATGGTCATTTGGCCTGCATTTATGGGCTTTCCCATCGATGGCGAGAACAGATCGACGGTCACGAGCGGCCAGTCCAATTTGCAGAGGCTCTGGGATGAGTAATCTGTATCCTTATACTGGTACGATCCGACAGCCTTTGGATGGGGGCCTTCGGAGACAGCATGCTGAGCCGACCGACCCTAACAAGAACAGCCCACAGCTGAGTCTGACACTCGCCCCTACAAGAGGTTTGAGTTGCAGATTACAATTCACGGTCGGAGCATTGGGTCCATCTACAATTTGGACGCCGACAGCGAAGCCATTCGGTCGCCTTACCGCAACCAATCTAACTTCACGTTGCACTTCAAATGGGCCAGTTGTTTTCGAGGGGCAGTTGAAGACCTTTCTACCAATCTTCTTGCTGCCGAGCCTCTCTTAGATTCCTTAACCAATATATCGTCACTTATACTGACCACGGTCACTCTACGAACCAGCAAGCGGGTCACGGTCATGAGGGCAAATTAGGAGGCTCTTCACTAGAGTAGCATCACCACGATGCTTTGCTGTCTCAAAGGAGAGGCAGCCCAACCCACACAACACGTTACCTCAACCCTTGATGCTGAATCTCAACACCAAGGATCCCTTCGATCACAGATTACCGAAGGCCTGGAGAGCTGGAGTGAAAAGGAGAATGCGACCCTACAATTTGGGATAAATATCGTTGAGCAGAGGCTGTTACATGGTAACTTGCCATCCATTACCAGCAAACAATGTCCACCTTGACATCAGGTAGATCAGAATGTCACCCTTGAATCTACTCCGAAAACACAACTTCAGTGCCGAGGTCTCAGCCCATACTCATTGCTCTTGAAGCGCCAAGCTTCTCAGATGGGATGTTCAGTGGGCCATATCGGCGCGACGTAATACTGGGACCGCAAAACCTGAGGTTCATGAAGTCTTCACAATAGCATCCCACTCACTACACCTACCGCTATCTGCGATACCACCAAAGATAGTACACGAGGGAAAAACAACAGATTAAACAGACATCCATTTCAGACAATGCGAAGTACAAAAACGTATAACGAAGCGCACCATGAAAAAAGACCGAAGAAACCAACCAAGTTAGCCCGAAAGCCTAGAGTCTCGAGTTCGGAACCAAGCCGCCATCGCAACCACAAGGCCCTCCCAAACCGAGCTGAGACCTAAGCCCACCACTGCCCCATTTTCAAAAAAAATATTCTGTTATCCGATGGACCTCAAAGAGCCAAGCCTATCATGGAGGAGTATGTCTCCGTTTTAAAACAGCAACGCAACCATGCACACTAAATATCTCCCAAAATAAGTACCCATATTCTTTTTTAGCTATGCGGCCAGCTGTTACAGGATAGAAACCGTAAAATACTTCTTGGCTCCTCCCATCACATAAACTCCAGTCCTGCGGTTAGCGCGTAGATCGACCGAGAGATATCGGTATGGTATGCGCGTAGTCAGAAGTAGAGTCTTGTCGGTGTGCATCGCAAGGTAGAGGTAGGTAAGTTGGGTATATAGAAATCTGCGATAACTCCAATCAAATCGAAAGACAAAAACCATCCAGTCATCGAGACAGACGGAAGTGACCGAACAAAAACATATGTAAAAAAAACCCAGCCAAGCCAAGCCAAAGAAATCGTAGCATTCCCTTTCCCTGCCTCCGTCAAAACCATCCATGGTATCATACCAACGCACCCACATCTCCGTTCCTTTGAAGTTACCCGTTCATAACAAAATAAGGTAATTACTCGGCGCAATGCCCGTCTCACCGTTCGCCTTCCTCGCCTGCCACCACCGCCCGCTAACATCGCTAATCTCGAGAATCTCGTGCTTCTGGAACGAAATCTCGTTCGCATCCTCGGGGTTCGCCTCGTAGCTGTAAATTGCCTTCGCGCGATAAGGGTACTCCGTCGCAGGTGGGATTTCCGTGTCGGGATCGAGCGCGGTGCTGGTTCCCGCACCAACGGGCGTCTTTTGCGCGCCACTGGCAGAGGGGTAACCGAGCGTGGAGTTGCGCATGGCTGAGAGCCCGGCAGAGGGCGAAGCATTCTCAAGACCGTTGAGCTGAGTCGTATACATTTGTGGGGGCTGCACGGAGGTAGATGTCTCGGGGCGGCGGGCGTAGCCGTTCATGGTCTGGCGGTTGACCGACGTCGATTCCTTGGACAGAGCGAACGAGTCGATGTAGGCCCGGGGCACGGCCGACGGGGCAGAGCCAAAGTAGAAGATCCAGACGATCTAACTTGTTAGTAGCCAACAATACATTACTTCTAAAGAGACATACCGTCACCATGGCCAAGAGAATGAAACCGGCAGCAGCAGCCTCCCGAGCGCCAATGCTGGTGTAGATCATGCCATTAATGGCTGAAGTTGACAGCACAAGGCCGCAGCCGAGGTAGCCGACAACAGCGACATGATAGGTCTGGATGCTGTCTGAGGCCACGACGACAAAAATGCCGATGATGGCAAAGAAGTAGAATACTAGCGCCCAGTATGTAAAGAGAGGGAACTGGACATCAGTAGCTTTCGTTTGGACATGGGCAATGACGGAGGAAACAAAGGAGATGATCCAAGCAAGCTGCGACTATTAGCAGAGCCCAAGTGACCAACCCCAACGCAACTTACTGCAGCAATTGAAATTGTCGCAAGGGCAAAGGGATCACCAATGATGTTCCCCATATGGATGCCCTTGCGCCCATATTGCCTTGATTCCATCTTGAGCGACGGGGAATGCAGCGAACCGTATGAAGGCATGTATCGCCGGCCTGGTCAGACAAGCACGGTTGACGACGCGACAGCGGAGACAGTCGATCCGATGTCTTGGTTGATATTTTTCTGAGTGGCGATTCAATTGATGCGCGCCTCGCTGCTGAGCATGAGGGGGTTCGTCAAATCAGTGAGTGTGCCTTGTGCCTTGCGGACTTAAGACGAACGGATAGGTACGGCGACAGGAGATGTGATGTCGAGAGCGAAATCGGAAAAAGGCCGTTTCAGTCTTTTGGAATCCAGACTGATGCCAGAACTGGAGCACTCGTGATCGCTCGCGTGGCGCGGTCGCTCACACAAAAATCGGAATCGACAACAGGAGAGTAGTTAGGTTGGCTTGTTGAGTCCGGGCGAGTGGTCGCGCCAACGGCACAGCAGCAGCGCAAAGCGAATGTTCGGTTGTGGAAGTGGGCTGCGGAACACCGCGCAACCCGGACGTCAGTCGTCAGGTCGGGGACTGGCTTGCTGACGTTTGGACTGATGGACGGAATGGAAAGCGTTGTGTGGTATTTCGCTGCCACGCAAAACTCGACAAGTCCCTTCTCAGCCAGCTAGCACACGCCCAAGCCTTCACAGCGTCAACAGCCGGTCAGTTGTGGGACGCCCTCCCGTTTTCACAATCGCAGTGACGGCCAGCGTGGTGCACTCAACGTCGAGAATTGCGCCGCTGTCGTTGTTGTCGTAAAAAAAATGGGGGACCGAAAACAGTTCGAGTCGATGCAGGCCCAAAACGGGATGAAAAGAAAGTAGCTGACAGAGAGAGTGTGAGAACGAAAAAAGCCAAAGTTTAGGATGATGACAGCGAGTGAAGGACGGAAAAGAGGGGAGGGAAGAAATGGATTTCATGCGTGATGACCAGTGGCAGAGTGGTAGTAGCAGCCAACAGCAGCAGCTTTCGCTAGGTTTGGTCCCCAGCACACAGGCACCGCAGCATTCCTCGCTCACTCCCACTCTCTTGAGCTTCGAAAAAAGGGAGGCAGCACTGCCAAGGGGGGCTCACTGGCTGGAGCGATGTGAGACCTGACCGGATGGCCAGGGGACCATGGCCTGCGCTGATTGGATGGATCCAGCACGGATGGTTGGGTGGGTCTCCGCTTGCACAAAGCCCGAAAACACCCTGAGGTCCCGAGCTCGGGCCATCTCCACCTCTATCTGCAAGGCAGAAGATCGAGGCGTCTTGTCCGGTCCCTAATGTGGGTTGCGATCTTTTCGCGGCTACCGGCTGTTTGGATTTTTTTTTTCGAATACAAGTCTTGTTAAGAATGTTTGAGCTATGCTGACGGCAAGCGGCTACGGATATAAGCTGGCCGTCTTTTTGGCAAAATTCAGCTGCTGGTTCCGCGCTGCCTGGAAGAGAAACTTCTTCCGCTGACTCAACTCTTCATGGTACTTGCTGCAGTTGCTGATTAAGAGATAACTAGCATAAAGTTATTTTCTGCATCCTTTAGAACACCGACGTGGCCTACACCGCAAGAGTGAGACAACAGCATCTCCTATGAGTTGATAGCTATGTTATCATACGGCACAGACTGCACGTTTGTTCAGTGAGACTCTGCCGGCAATGGCATAGCCTCAGCGGCACGATACGTATCCGAAACTCTCAAAGATCTCAGAGATCCATCTCAACACCATATGGGGAAAAGATCTTGGCCAACTGACTTCAAGCCTGGAAGATCTCTCCCACCCACGCATCCGTTCGCTCGGTCAGTCTAACGCGAGGGCAGCACCCCAGTAGGCAGCTGATTGGCCGAAATAACCAGCCGTCCCCCCTGGAGCCTTGGCGCTGTGCCCATCGCCGCCCAGCCGATGCAGGGGATTGAGGGACTGGCAGTCCTTGTTTCAACTTTGCTGGAACCCCACCGCTACACAATTGCATTTTGATGAGAATGTGATGTGCCCTTGGGGAAAGATGTCAAAACGCCACTTCGAGCCGGGTTTTTTAGGACACAGACGTTGAGAGGTTGCAATGTGGCATTAAGGTCAATTCAGTTGCGCTCTGCTCAGTTGCGTTGCCAGAGTTCTTGCCGGAGTGCAAGGGATCAGACTGTATGTCAGCAGCCCCATCACGAGAAGGCTGTCTGATATCCACAAGCTGCACCCAGTGCTGGTAACGACAGGGCTGTGAATGAGTGAACTCCTGACCTGAACCCGAAGGACAGCAAAAAGCCTAAAACAGGGTACTGTTCATTTATCTTTGTGTTCTGGAATTTTACTGACCATTATTCGCATGAACCATGAGGAACTCCATCCTCCAAAGAATCTCTGCTATGTGAACCCATGAGGCAATCAGAAACCTGTTAACTTCAACAAGATGCGACAATTCCTAGGAATTGTATAGGCCACTGTTTGTGGAAGAGCAAGTAGGTTGAAAGTTTTTTTAGGTTGAAAAGTTTTTGAGCTAAGGCTCAAATCCAGTTTACTCAACTCACCTGTGCCTCACATGCAGCCAAAAAGCCAAGTTTCAATTCCATGCATATCTCCATCACAGAGCCATCTTGATCCACTAACTCTGTTCAACTCTGTTCAACTTGGATTCAAGTGGCTCCAGGTTATTGTTAAGCTTCTCGTATTGTTATCTAGCTACCATTATGTAGTCATCTAGTCGACTAGTTGCCAGCTTTATCACAGGCTCAGAGTAAATAACATCAGAGCCTTCTATTGCATGTTGTTACTTGTGAGGATTGTGAGGATGTGTTACCTACGCCAATACTCTTTAAACCAAACTATCGCGTTGAGAACGAGGACCTTGGCTTGTAGTTCTGGGAACACCATTCAGAGAGTGATAGCAAGTTTTATCAGAACAACATGACCACTTCGCCAACTTGCCTCTTATAAGACTCCTCTCGGTTGTTCCTTGAGAACTCTCCAATGATCGACCTGCACTCAGTTTTTGTGCCGAAGTTGTGTTTTGATAAGACAGGATTCTAACAAGCCTTGGAAAACACCGAGTTGTGCTCTGGCTCCAGTATATTGGCTCCTAAATCCTAACCACTAGCGGAGCATTATGTGCCAGGTCGCAGTATGTACAATGTATAATGGACTTTCCCTTCCAGGAAGATCAGATGGACTTCCTCTTCTCAAGTTCGGAGCTGAAATTCTACGTTGGGTTTGAAGCTATTTCCTTTCCACTCCGAAAGCAGTCAAAGCCAGATCAATGATCACTACCATATCACATTCTGAAGACTAACAGTGTCACTTTAATTCACGACCCAGCTCCCTAGTTGCTTTGACCTCTAGTCCCAGCATGATGCCCGACTATGAGCGAGATACTTATGACAGATGGAGGTGAGAACTAGGGCTTACAAAGCCGGATGAAGACGATGACTCTGAAGCTGAGGTAGAACCATCCGATGCTGAGGAAATTCGCTCTGATGATACTGGTCCTGATGCTGGTCCTGATGAAGCTGATGATGACGATGAGAATTTTAACGATAGTGATGCTGGTGGGCCGGAAGATGCTGAGTTTTTGACCGAGTCTGACAAGGATCAATCTACTGCGTGGCTTTGGAGAAGCTGGACCCGAGGCTGACCCTGCTGAAGCCAATGATATGAAGGCGAATCTCGAGCTGGCTACGATGGGCCTGATTTGGATAAGTTTGACGCTGGTGAAGCCTCGGCTCCATACGAAGACTTATCCCACTTCCGAGATTTTCCAGATGATGCATACGAGCTCTCACACAAACCCGGGCCTGAACTTCCGCAGACTAACCTCGACCCGAGCCAGCTCCTCAGAGGTTTGATCGGAACGAACAAAATACATGGACGGATAATATTCTGACAATAATTCTAAACCTTCAAACCGCAAATTTCGCCCTTAAATCCACCAAACTGATTACTTAAGTGGCTACTCCCCTCAGATGTACATCGACGAACGTGGCCAGGAAAGGTTCAAGCCATGAACTCCAGTCTAGAATAACTGGAACACGTATGAAGAGAGTGTACGTACGAAGGCTAGGGATACGCATTTGCAATCGGCGGAAGGGCAAGCTTTGCAGTTACCATGATAGGATGAAGAAACAGACGATCGAAAATGAGGAAACAACAAATGACTACTTTAGGGAGAACTTCACAACCAAGGAAGTGTGGGTTTAATGGGCTCTTAGCATAGACTATTGTCAGTTGACTTTCGGGAAGGCGTTGAGATGCAATGTTTGCCCTATGGGGTTTATCGCAACGCCAAAGCGTGCACATCCCCCTTTCCCCCAATAGTGATCATTCTTCAGGGATATTTGAAGGCTGACGATCTTTTCTTCAAGCGAGTTCGAAGCCAGCAAATATTTCAACAAGACGTATCCCCCGGTCTGGGTGAAGCGATCCTTACAAAGAGGGCATGACTTTGTAAAGTCCCACAAAGAGCAGGGAAAGAGAAGGCCCTGTATGAGGCTAAAGTTTGGTCAGGACTGGAGTGTTCAAGCAGCATGAGAATTCTGCTATGCAGCTCGGACTCACCAGGGGAGCTGACGTTCATCAATGGTGAAAAAGATTAACCCGGATGACAGCAGTGACGAGAACGACAACAACAGCGATAATGCCAATAACCTGGGCCAATGTCAATGACAATACTGATGACGAGAACAACGAAGATAACGAGAAAGATGTCCGAGACGCAGAGAATCTCGCAAACAATACCAATGAGCAGGAGGATGAGGACGAGGATGGCAAGGACAATGAGGAGGACAATGAATCTGACGGAGGAGATGACAGCGACAAGGATGTCCATGACAGCAATCATGACAATAACGACAACGACTAGGAAAACTTCAACGCTATGTCGGCGTCATGGCCACTATACCAGCACTCCCGGAGGCGACAGAAGAAGGATGGCAAGATAATTCTTCTCTTTTCGCCCGTTTTCTTCGCTCCGGGAATCCACAAGACACACCGTTCCTACTCACAAAATGCCTCTCTTTGTTTATCAATGCTTGGTCTTACGAAATGGCTGTCAACTTGTCCCGTTTCTCTTTTTGACTTGATGGACGTGGGAGAGGAATGCCCTATACTTTTCTCAATTTCCTGATAATCAACAATATCTGATACAGCACAGGGCGCTGGATGTCTCAGGCTGTTAAGTAGAATTAATGGAAACTTAATTGATTAGCAGAAGCAAGGGAAATGAATATGATCTTCGTTAAATCGATGAGAGCATCACCGAGGAGACCGTTCTTCTACACAGCAATGCGACTTGACCAGCCAATGTCGTGGAACGAGACATCTCCCTAGTATTCCCACCCGAGTCTCTTAAGCCTTGGGCTTCCAAGGAAAACGCAGCCGTGATTTCCAACATGGCAGCTCTGTTGAGCGGAATAAAGTGGTTCATCAAACAGAGATCCAGCTGCCGGCTGGAAGTATGTCGCACAACGGCGAAAAAAACCATGTCCTCCAGGAAGAATCAGGAATTGTTTCATGGGTTATGATCGGAAGAGGCTCAGTATATGTATGCGCGTTCAACCAGGTGATCTGGGACCTTCAAGGGCCTCGAAAGGTCGGCGGTGGAATAAGCACAAGCGGGGTAGCTGTAGGGACGATACAGAAGTGGCGTGCTGAAGCCTGAAGGTGTTTCCTGTTGCCGACAATAACGACATATCGACGCGGCTGATTCATCATACGGTGTTAAGCTCAGTACCGTCTATCCTGCGCCTGAATCGGCATCCTCGAGGCAAGTTGTTGATCAGCGTATTGCGACTTTGTGTCCTGCTTCTTAGGGCTTTGAGAGTTCCGTGACTTCTTCGATCCGTAAACAAACAATGCTGATATCGTCACTTGGCAAGCAGGAATCGACGGCGCGATTGCCGGAAGCTCAGCGAAGAAGCTGGATAAATCCTCCAAGCGCCGTAGCCCAGCAGATGGGGACACGATGACCTTCGAGGGTCAAAACATACCCATTCATAGTCCCTCACACTTTCTCCTCCAAGTCCTTCACCCTCTTAGCCCTCCGAATCCCAACCTCAACCCCCTCCAACCTTTTCTCCAACTCTGCAACCTTCTCCCCATGTCTCAATACACACCCTGTATACCACGCCTTGAGCACAACTTCACTCCTCTTCCTCAACTCCGCAATCTCGGCCGCCTGCGCAAGCTGCGTCGTCTCGGTGGCTCGCATGCGCGGGACCAGGGCCGCCAGCGCTGCGGACTGAGCTGCGTCAGGGATGGTTTCGTCGGAGGTGGCTGCTGTCAGGGCTGATGCGGTCGCTGGAAAGGAGGATGCATAAGAGAGGACAGTTTGCAGGACTGCGTCAGGGGAGAGTTGGGTAGGGGGTTCTTTTGTCGGGGTGCTGGAAGAGGGTTGGAAAAGGGAGGGGTGAGCGCGGTCTAGTAATAGTCAGTACTTCGTCTTTATGATTTTTTAGTATGGGATAGCGTACAGAGCTTCAAAATATCAGAATATGCCCTACAGTGGCGAATGAGATGGGCGAACCGGCGCTCGAGGTCAGCCAGCGACCGCAGCACCGATTTTTTGGGCGGTTGGCTCGGCGGCGCGGCGGGGCCATAGAGGAGGCGTTCAAGGCGATGGAGCCGCGACTCCAGCAGCGCGATGGTCTCCAGGGTAGTCTGGTCCAGGGAGCGATCCATGACGTCGGCGTTGGGGTTGAGGCGGGCTTGAGATCCGGTTTTCGAAGGGCGCACGGGGCGTTCTTGTCCTGGTCACTACCGCTGGGTTTGAATTTGAGAGTTTGTGCAGCGGTTAGCGTGGGAGCGTCTTGGTTATGGGATGGGCAATTGCCGACACTGCGGTTGGCCAGACGACAATTGTTCGCATGCGTTGCGGTTGTTGTGTGTTACCCCAGCTGTTCTCAGGGCTGAGCTGAAGTTGAAATGTTCGTAGGGCTGATGACGATGACGGAATGCTTCAATGTTAGAGCGAACACGATCCAGCGAGACCATTGAGCGGTTGGGAATTGAGGCTGGTTGCTGGAAATTCAGTACGGTGGAGACATTGAGTTCCATCGGCTTTCGCGTGCGCCGTCAGTGGAGGCCAGCAGATCAGCGGCGTCATGTAAATAGTGCCCTCTGATTGGCGAGTTTGGTCCTAACGCTGCATGCCTGCTTAAGAAATGCTGGATTGCTGGGATGCACAGAAAGCGTCCCCGGATTTGAAGCTGTCGCATCTGTAGCATCTGTGGGGCGACTTTCATCTTTCTGTTCTGCTCTGCTGGCCTTAGCCATCTCCCTTCTCCTCCCAACACCCACGCACCCATCTTTACACCGATCTGTGCCCGATCTCATCGTGTCGAGCCCGTACGACTGTTGTTTTTGAGAGACGATTCTCCGAGCTTTTGAAAACACTCATTTCCATCGATCGCCCGCTAAATTCCAGGGGTTCGCCAACACTGTCCGCAAGGTGTTCTGTGGTCCACGATCGATCCATCTAATGGCGATATCAAGGGGCCCGTAGTCCACCGCATCGAGTCCATCCTGATTTTACCCATTGCCAGACCCCCACGCATTTTGTGGGGTCGTTGAATTCCGTTTCCCCTCTTCACCATATATCGAGCCTGTGCAGTTGGCGACAGGCTCCCCCGATGACGGGATACTCGACCATCGCCTCTGGCACCTCGTCAGCAGGGGGAATGGCGAAGTAAGTCAATCCAATACAGCATCGCTTGGCTGCAGAGATGCTAACTTGAATATTCCTTCCAGCACACGTCGTGTCCGTGGCCCCAAGATGGGCGGTGGCGGCCACGCTTCCATGATGAGCAGCAATATCAACCTCCTCAATACCAGTACGTCATGATAATTGAAATACCCCCTAGACTGCTTGCTGAGACAAAGGTGGTTGCAGTCATTGGTGCCGGAACGCTGGCCATGCCTGCGGCCATGTCGCATTTTGGCGTCATGCTCGGCGTTCTGTTGATCATCTGGTGCGGTTTCACCTCGGCCCTGGGCCTTTATCTGCAGTCGCGCTGCGCCCGCTACCTAGATCGCGGCACATCTTCGTTCTTCGCCCTCTCTCAGATTACCTATCCGAACGCTGCTGTCGTGTTTGACGCCGCTATCGCCATTAAGTGCTTTGGCGTGGGCGTCTCGTACATGATTATCATCGGGGACCTCATGCCCGGCGTGGCAGAGGCTTTTGGGCTGACATCAATGGATCTACCATATCTGGAGGACCGCAGATTTTGGATTACGATCTTCTTTCTGATCTTCATCATCCCGCTCAGCTTCCCGAAAAAATTGGACTCGCTCAAGTACACGAGCGTCGTGGCCCTGATGGCCATTGGATACCTGGTTATCCTGGTCGTCTACCACTTTGCGGCTGATGAGATCCCGAACCATCGGGACATCCGCGTTATTAGATGGGAGAGCCCGGTTACCGTGCTCAGCAGCTTGCCGGTTGTCATCTTTGCCTATACCTGCCACCAGAATGTAAGCCAGGTTGTTCCCTTCCGGGTACGAGCGATGCTGACTCCTTCAGATGTTCTCGATTGTCAACGAGATCAAGGACAACTCGCCTGGCAGCATTGTAGCTGTCATTACTGCTAGTATCGGTACCGCCGCTTCTGTCTACATCCTGGTTGCTATTACCGGCTACCTCACTTTTGGCAACGATATTAAGGGCAACATTGTGGGAATGTGTAAGTGACATCAACCTGTCTTATGCCCCTAACTTTTCTAACAGATGTCAGATCCTCCGTCGGTTGCTTCAACCATTGCCAAAGCAGCCATCGTCGCCCTCGTCACCTTCTCTATTCCTCTGCAGATCCATCCCTGCCGTGCCTCGCTCGACGCCGTCCTTCGCTGGCGCCCCAACAAGTCCCGCTCCGCCAGCACCTCCCAGTCCGCTGCCGGCAGCCAGCCGCTGCTGGCCGCCTCCGCCAGCATCTCTGCCCCCGCGCCCGTCCTTGACAGCCACGGTGCCCCGGTTGTGGTTATGTCAGAATTGCGGTTTGCCCTGATTACGTCGACTATTCTCGTGTTGAGTTACCTTGCCGCGCTGAATGTTTCTTCGCTCGACAGGGTGTTGGCGTATGTGGGGAGTACCGGATCGACAGCGATTTCGTTTATTCTTCCTGGCCTGTTTTACTACAAAATCAGCGACCCCGATAGTATCTACCATCAGCGTCTGTCTAAGGAAGATGATGACGCTGATTTTGACGGCGGGGTTTCTGAGAGTGGCGATGAAGAAGAAGGCGCCGGTGACCTGGGTGCCAGCGGGCTTCTGGAGGGTAGTGTGGCTAGCTTGAGGTCAACGGCCAGTTCTGCGAAGTCAGCGGCCACGGGACGATGGAAGTGGAGGAGGAAGTGGCGCTGGGATTTGGAACATTTAGAGACGGTTTTGTTACGAAAGATGGCATTGTTTTTGTCGGTGTACGGGGTATGTGTGATGTTTATTTGCTTGGGTATGAATGCCTTCTTCCGCTAAGCAGGGGCATACTTTTGCAAGGCCACTAGGCAAGAGATAAGAGATGTTTTAGTGAAGAGGATTGGAGTTTCTAGGGGTGGAGTCTGGATATGGGTTATCTTGTGTGTTTCTGCGGTCACATATCGTCATGGGTACGAACGTATTTTGAGATCTGGGTGGATATCGCATTGCATTACGTTACATATGAGAGAGGTGGCTGTATAAGTTCGGGGATCAGGCATATTTGGTCTTGATTGGGCGTCTTGGTTCAACATATGAGTATTTCGATGAGACACAGACCATGGAGTAGATAGATGTATCCAGAGGTTCTGTTAATGTCTTGAGATAGGGTATACAGCTTAGCTGCTTTCTGCTGGGACGACTGGGATTGTTAGCCGAGAGCTTGGTTCAATCTGCATGTCAGCTTCAATACAGAAACCAGCATTTCCTGGCAAAGTTTCCATCTTGAGCGCTCCTAGCATGGAGGATTGAAAATGGCAATCTTTGATATGAAGTGATGTTTTCGGCATGAAGCATTTTGTTGGCCTTCATGATCCCTTTCCCGACTGGATCCCTAGTCAACAGAGCCCTGATGCGAAACGACAGGGCTGAACACATATAATCCGAGCGGAGAAGTGGTTGTAAGCAGTCCATTAGTCGCTTTCGCTAACGTACAGTCCAATGTCTCGAACACAAAAACGCCGTATCGTACATATATGATACCGGAGGTTATAAATCAAACAAACTAACTTGAACTGTAGAATACACAAGTCTTGACAATATCGAAGAGCCGTGATCTCGAACTTTGTAATTTAATCCTTAACAACGGTAGGCTTATGTTTCGGCGGCAGACCGGGACGATACTTGGGTTCGAGAATGCCCACCTGCACGCATTCTCCGTTAGTCTCCCCTTCTCGAATCTCTTGATATCTTGCGGGGGACATGCCATCGACAATAATCGCCACACCGTATCCGTCGGCTGCGCCCCGACACCCACCCAATACTTGGCGCGCGTGATGTCCAGCTTGATGTCCTTGTGCAACTTGCCCGAGGGATCGTAGGGGTCTTTCTTGGGGACGGGGTCATAGGTACCGATCACTTCGAGGGGTTTGCTGTTGCGGGCGGTCCTACACAACGTTTTTGTCAGAACCGGAAGGCTGAAGAGCCGTCGAGCAGGGAGGATGCGTACCGGGCGTGCGCAACGACGATGTTGTAGAAGGGCTGGTTGGTACGCCCGAAGCGGGCGAGGCGGATCTTGACGACCATCTTGCGTTTTACGTTTTCTTGCGTGCTGAATGAATCGAAAGGGACTCGGTTGATCTGCTACCAGAGAAAGGGCTAAGTAAATGATGTTGAGCCGTCGTCGAGCTTTCTCGGTCGTCTTCGTCGTCGTCGTCTGCTGCAATCCTCGCTCGCACCGACTAGAGCGGGTCCTTCGGAAGCCATGGAAATTTTGGACCGATGTTGAGTCAGCCAATCAGCTTGCGCATTGTCCTGGAGGAGTGCTTAGTCAACACTCGCGTTCATCCCACTTCTTGTCCCCACCTAGAGCATGTGAGAGGAGTAATGTGATGTCAAGTTGTTGTTGTCTTCTTCCTCCTTTTTCTCTGGTTGGTGTGCACGGTAAACACAGGCTAGATATTCCATCGGTTGAAGTTTTCTCTATTATTTAAAACATTTACACAATCCCACTTTTTTCTGTCAAAGAGCATCCAAACTCCGGCATCATTGTTAACAATGGCTCTCAAGGTGAGTGGGGTCGACTATCTTCGACCTCATTTTCCACAACAAAGACCATCTAGGTTTAACGGAACTTCCAACTCTAATGTAGACTATTGGCGCTGCTGCGGCAGTAGCTCTTGATAAAGAGCTCATGAGCACTGGGGCATTCTCCATCGACCAGTTGATGGAGCTAGCGGGACTCTCTGTCTCCCAAGTTGGTCCGTGAGAGCCCTCCCCAACTGCAACACTGTCTTGTAACCCTGGCTGCTCACTCATAACAACCAGTGTATCGAGTTCATCCTCCTCATAAAGGCAAGAGGATTCTGGTCGCCGTTGGCCCCGGCAACAATGGTTTGTTTGTTCCTGTCTCTGGTGTTCGTTGACTTCAGGGGTGGCCAGTGCGCTGACATTGATTTAGGAGGCGACGGGCTGGTTGCGGCGAGACATTTAAGGCATTATGGCTATCAGCCTACGATCTACTATCCGAAGCGGGGAAAGAATGAGCTATATCAGGTGAGTTCCATGGTTTTTGTTTGCTGAACAGAACGACACCTCAACTATTGATGTTGGGATTGGGTATATACTTGGGTAACTCTAGAATATAACACCTTCCTGCCAATAACTGCTAATATCCTTAAGCGCCTTGTAAAACAACTCGAAGACCTCGAAGTGCCCTTCACCGACGACTTCCCTGCTGCCTTACAGTCAGCCGATCATGTGATCGATGCCGTCTTTGGTATGGTCCTCTCCCTACGCTCACCAAAACCCCTCTCCTAATCCACCTCAGGCTTTAGCTTTTCAGGAGAAGTCCGCGAGCCCTTCCCAGCCGTGATCAACGCCATGGCAGAGGCCAACGTACCCGTCACCTCTGTCGACGCTCCATCATCCTGGGACATCGAAAACGGTCCACCGAAGTCTGGCGTGGGCAGCAACTTCCATCCTGATGTCCTCGTCAGTCTGACGGCGCCGAAGCCATTGGTCAAGTACTTTAAGGGTCGGCACTTCATTGGTGGGAGGTACGTACCACTGCTCTCTCACTTCTTGAACTGTGTCTGAGCTGTTGACAATCCAGATTCGTCACCCCCGCAATCGCCAAAAAGTATGGCTTCGACCTGCCGCCATACGAAGGGCTGGACCAGGTCGTCGAAGTGGATCCGGACGGTAAACCGGTGAAGCTTTGAAAGGCGGCCACACTGAGCTGACGAGATCTCGGCTCCTCCGAGCCACAAGTCTCTTCGCAGTGGAGCCTGTCTCCCGATTTTTCGGGATCAACCGCCGTCTTGCTGTCTTGCTCGCCGAGAAGCCCCTCCATCCCCTCTCTTGTGACACTACACCGACGCAACTGCCCTTAACTCAACTCACATAGACGAACACCCTCCATTCTTTCCATTCGGACACAGCCTGCTTGTGCAACCCCCTTCTTTCATGGCAATGCGGCTGACGGTCGTGCCCTTGGGGCACCTCACCAGCGGCGGGCGGAAGTCCTTGCAGAACTCGACGTAGATGAGGTAGCTTTGACCGCAGGCGGGGCATTGGGTGGTATGGTACTCTGTGCACATGAACAGAGGCAAGTGAAGAGGAGGTACCAAAGGGTTGACAGAGAGATATGGTTGGTAGTGGAATCGACCAGTGTTCAAGACTTGGAGCCATCGTTTCTCATCAATGTGCGAGTCTAAGTGTGTTGGGATTGGCATCCATACCACAGTGATTAAATATGGAATTTTCCCCATGGCACGGCGCGTCTAACTGTCCAAAAAACCGTGGAGCCATCATTCATGATGGGTGCCGGCGGCGGAGGTAGGCGCTGGCCATCTGCCAGTGGCCACAGCCACGTATCGTGGAGTACCCTACCTGAGGTCGCCCAGTGTCGTATCTGAGAGCGGTCCAGTTGAGTACAATACCGGCCCGTGGCTAGGGGCCCAGCAAAAAGCATGGCTAGGAGAAAACGCTCCGGGCCTCTCAGCAGCTGTGACCCGCCGGGAAAAGACATCCCCCTCTCCTCCCTCATAATCCATCGCTTGGCACTACCCAGCAAAAACCCTTGTGAACGACCGGTGACGTACTATTAAATATCTCTATCACCTGCAGATTGACGACATTCTGCGCAGGACTGGCGAGGCTGGGCGAGGGGTGATAGGCTGGATGGCTGAGTGGCCGGCATTGGGCAGCGTTCAGCTTGGAGGAGGACTAGGGTTCATTAGGGACAAGAAAAGCCAAGTTTGAGAGACTGGGGTGAATGCTGCCCGAAGGGAACCGAGCACGGCGTGCCGTATCTCTGGGATGTCTGGTAGATAGCCGCGATATACGAATATTGGACTGACTGGGGACGTATGTGGCAATCAGAGTCCGGTGAGGGATTCTCTTTCTTGTCCAGTTGAGCCAACAGACAGCCTTACCCATGGCAACGGGACGCTAAGATGTGTGCTGTCAAAACTTGCCGACTTCTCCGTACTAGCTTGTTCCCCTTGTGAGAGAGGTGGACGCTAGAAGATCATCTTCCCCGCTTGACCTGGCTGATCCTGGCTTGCGAACTTGAAAGCACTCTCTCGAAGCCTCGAACCCCCACTGTTTTACCAGACTGGACCATGCCAGACAAAGACCAGTCACCAACCCCGCAGAGGGCAACTCAATGTCCCAGTCCAAGTCCAAGTCCCAGAAGACAGGAAGCTTTTCATGGTTCGCTCGGCAATTTTTCTGCAGCCAGATGTTTGGCTAGCCAGCCAGCCAGCAACTGGGAGCTGCTCAAGAACCGATATTCGCTCTTGCTGTGATTTGCCTTTTGTGTGGCAATCATTGCTCCAATCTGACATACGAGCGCCACCTGGAATTGGGACTTGGGAGAGGACTGAATCTCTCGATGCGTTCTACAGCCAGCTTCCAGTGCAGATACAGCAAACTGCGTACACAGCTCGTACATTCCAGAAACTTACAGAACGCTGAACTGATGCTTGCCCACAATCCGCAGACTTGGCTTCCTGTTGGGTAGATCACAGCCAACAGCATTTCCAACCCCACGGTTCAGGTTGGATCACGGTAAAAAACTGCAGGAAGCTGAGAATCCATCCTCCATAAGCCACGGTCGCATCCATGTCCATAGGAAGGATGTCGACGTTAACCAGCGTTAAGTACCCCTCCACGTATGTATGTGAGATTGAAAGGACATTGCCCCTCCCCCGCCACATGCAGCCAGGTCACGCCCAAAAACGCTGGGCAGTCGAATTAGAGTGAGGCCTTCTCCCACACCAGACTTCAAAAAAGGTGGAGGGGTCATCAGGGCTAAAGATGACATTACGACCACACCAGACAAAGCTCAACTTCAAACGGAAACAACGTCATAGGCCCAAGGAAAACAGACAAACTAGGAACAAAGTACCCATCCAGAAGCATAGTTGGGAATTGAGCCCGACGTGGGGGTCGATCCCACCACCTTGAGATGTCGGAAGCAATTCTTCATCCTCCAGAACTCTTTTTTGGAAGGGATTCTTTTAAGTCTCACGCTTTACCGATTGAACTAGCCGGGCGGGCCAGGCGAAAACTAACCACTTCTCTGCTGGGTTGGTTGGTTAGGCGGGTGAGTCGGAAGGTCTTATTCCAGTAGTAGACTTCGGGGCTAGCATGGACCAAGCAGAAAAACCTCTGTCGTGCTGGTGAGGGTAGCAGCAAGGTTCAGGTTCCAAGATTTTTGTGTGCGTGGTGGCGGGCACGAACAAGGACAGGGTTGACCAGCGAATGGAGATGTGGACCTTTTGACCCCGTCCCGCACGGAGCTTGCCGGCTGTTGGCGCCGGGACCGAATAGTGGATCAAGCAACATCTTCCATGATCAAGTAGGTTTTAATTATCATTAACGACATCCTTTGTTTTGAACACTTCAACATGAAATTGAGCTTCAGTCTAAAGCTCGACTGACATCTCCCAGAAACATACAAAGCTGGGCCCAAAAGAGATTACACTATTCGACTCAGATTCCGAGATTGCAAGCGAATAAACCTGAACCAGCGAACCACGTAATGGGGTTATAGCGGCTATATTACCGGCAGCACTTGACTTTAACCCTGGTCGTGAAGTCACACATCTTAACTCGAACGCCCGCAAGATAACGATGCCAACCATGTCTAGCGACAATAGTGGTAATGATGACGACGATATCTAACGTACGTACGTGACGTGCAGTGAAGTACCAGTGTTGTGAGATCCCTCCGTCTAAATACCTTGTAAATATGTGGATGTGGTGTAGTGTTAAGTATAGGCATAAGCGGAGTTAAAGAATTTATGTACTGTCCGATCGATCGAGAGAAGACGACAACGACGACGACGAGAACGCGCATCATGAGAGTAAAACAGCCAAACCGTAACCCGCAAAAGCCAACCGCTAACTTATCCACAAGAGAGAAAGGGGGGGGGG
>Ga0065720_1018935_pt1 | contig 53810 bp, 40 predicted proteins | sample Thericmetagenome_FD_59107 | JGI IMG/M metagenome (GOLD analysis project Ga0065720, IMG submission 59107) | Thermophilic microbial communities from the Joint Bioenergy Institute, California, USA of rice/straw/compost enrichment - eDNA_2 v2... | ecosystem: Engineered > Solid waste > Grass >... | reverse complement strand
ACGGCGAGCCTCGTCACAACGGCGAATTGGGGGCAGCGGGGCGATGGTCGAATAGGCAGATGCAATTGGAGTTTTGTCGAACGGTTCATTACCGTGGCTGATACCATCAGAAGCGCGGTTGACCGTGGCCGCGAAGGGAGAGTTGCTACCAATGTTGCTGCGCGCTGGGGCTGGACCGATGTTCAAAGTCGTCTTCCGCGCGAAGGGGCCCATACACCCATAGTCACGAACCGGGGTTTGCTCGACATTGTTAAGGTCATGCTTGACTCGGGCTGAGCTATGGCACGAGTAAAGGATACTAGGGAAGTAGCACATGGCTGCTGTGATGAAGTCGGTTGGTTCCACTCATGAAGGGTTCGGTGTAATGTGGGTTGCGAGTGAGGTTGATGGAAGAGATGGGGAGTGAAAGAGTTGAAGAGTGGGCTTGTAGGTAGGCGAAAGTTGAGTCGGTTATTTGAAGTAGGGAACGTCTGCTTATTTGTGTGCAAATGGCTATGTTATTGTGTGTGTTGAGATTCTGGCCAAGCCTTCGAAATAGCAGTCCCCAGATTCACAGCCGCACAGGAAGGATGACTAATTTCGCAAGTTTTTCGATCGCTGACTGGAATTGGTGGTGGGAGATGCCATCATTAGATAGCAGACAAGGAAGGAACGAGGGGGGAGAGAAAGAAGAAGGAATGAGCTACAAGCGCGTGAGATTTGTCAAGCCCTTGTGCTACCAGGGGCTCAGAAGCGTATACTTGCAAAACCTTAGGTTCCTAACAATCATTGTTTCTAGTAAACAATTATGTTAACACTCAATACTGGCACAAACCATGAATATATAGTTGAGGCGATTAATGCACAAACCAATCTATGGGCTCTCGAAATACAGCAACTTGGTCACTTACAGTTATCCTATTGAAATTAATTCCACATACTTTCCTTCTGCCAGCATCAATTCTATCTCTATCTCTCTCCGTGCCTCATATCATGATAGGACTGTTGCATAGCAGGTATGACAAAGGGTCGCCAATCTGAAGCCACAGAGTAACAGTGACCGAGCGACTGTGTCACAAACTGGTAAGAAAAAGCGTTTGGGGAGCAGGTCTGTCTTCACTTGCCACAGCCATCTATCTATCTAAGAACTTGCTCAAACTCAACAATTCTACCACATCGCCACTATCTAAATCACTTTGAGTTGAATAGCAACAGTTCAGCTCTTATCCTTATCCTCCTTGAGTGACACAATGCGGTTGAGAACGATCTTGTTGTCGGTGCTGTCCGAGTCAAGAGCCTAAGAATGCAGTTAGCCAAGCATGTTGATGCGGATCGCGGGACCTATGGGGGAAACTTACAAAGTAGCCAACACGCATGGCCTGGAACCGGACAGTCTCATTACCACCCCTGTGCTGCTTGTCCTCACCCGCAGCCTCAGGCCAAGGAGCACGCGCCTTGACCTCATCAAAGCCAGACTCGATTACGGCGTTGGGATATACAATTTCACTCTCCGGGTTGATGTCGTTGAGCCAACCACCTTCTGCAGCCGCCGGGTTCTCCGATTTGAAGAGCGAGTTGTAGACGCGAACTTCACACTTATGAGAACCAGCGCTCTCACCAGCGGGGACCCACTGGATGAACGTCTTGGGCTTCTTGGTCTCACGGTCAAAGACGGCGCGGATCTCGGTCACCTTGCCAGTAGCCTCGTCCTTGGCGTAGCTGGTGGCCTTGATGGGGAATGGAGCCTGCAGCAGACCGACCGTCTTGCCGGGCGCAAGACGGAAGTAGTCCTTGCTGTCTACCTCCCGGAAATCGGACCGGTCAATATAGACAGTCTTAGTGAACTTGATCTTGTGCTCGCCCATGGCTGGGTTCTTAGGCGAGAAAGGCACCGTAAGCTCCGTGCCGTCAAACTCATCCGCATCTTCGATGACAACGCGCACGGGGTCCAGGACGAGCATAAGGCGGGGAACCGTCCGCTCAAGGTACTTCCGGACGGTTTGCTCGAAACGGGAGATTTGGATGATGCTGTTGGTGGTGGTGACACCAAGCTCGTTAACGAACTCAAGGATGGCACCCGGAGGAACACCCCTCCGGCGAACAGCAATCAGTGTGTACAGGCGCGGGTCGTCCCAGCCGCGAACGATCTTCTTGTCTACCAGCTCCTTCAGCTTGCGCTTGGATAGGACAGTCCCTGAAATGCTGAGACGGCCGTACTCCCTCTGCATTGGCTGAAACTCGACTAGCTGCTTGTTTAGCCACTCATATGATGTTCTGCTTAAGAAGAACTCAGTGGTGCAAAGCGAGTGCGTGATGCCTTCGAAACTATCGCAGAGACAGTCTATGCATCATAATTAGCCGCTAAATCGAACAAATACGGCAATCTGGGAAGCACCTACGCGTAAAGTCATAGGTGGGATAGATCCTCCATTTTGAACCAGTCCTGTGATGAGGCTTGTCCAGAATGCGGTACGCAGCAAGATCCCACATCTGGGGATTGCCATCGGTAATCTGAATGCGTTAGTGGATGAAAAGGCTTGAGAAAAAACTTTGATCCTTTTCTCACTTACATCCTGTTTCATGCGGAGGAAGGCTTCTTTTGGCTTGTACTTTCCATCACGCATATCCCGGAACTTCTGAAGGTTCTCCTCCACAGATTGCTCGGCATGAGCACACCTGTAACGGGGAAGTGTGCCCTTCTCGCCACCACGCTGGCGCTTAATCTCCTCATCTAAAGTGGTCATGGTCAGCGAACATCTACATTATGCTAGGATACCGGGTCTGTTAACTTACCGTTGCAGTGGCAAACATAGGCCTTTTCGAGAGTGATGAGCTTCTCAGCAAGCTGATAAAGCGTGTCGAAATGGTCGCTTGAATAAGTGATCTTGTAAGGCTCAAAGCCCAGCCAGCGGACCATCTCCTCGATGGCAGTGAAGTAGATCTCCTCCTCGGCCTCCGGGTTTGTGTCATCAAAGCGCAGGTAGCTGTGATGATTTAAGGAAATGTCAAAAATTGTTCCTTACATGCGAGCCAGGTCATCACCACGTACCATTTACCCCCATGATACCTCGCAAACCCAAAGTTCACAGCGATAGCCTTAGCATGGCCGATATGGAGATAGCCATTAGGCTCTGGAGGGAACCGTGTGAACACGTTCTTCTCAGGTCGCTCATTGTACACCTCGAGCAGGAAGCCCTGCTTGAACATGGCATCAGGGTCGATGGGTGACTCCTCTGACTTCTCTTTAGGCTTCTTAGGGACAGCAGCACCCTCGGGCACAGCAGTACTGTTGGCCTTGTTATCCTTATTCTTTTCCTTTGCGGCCTTCTTCGCCCGCTTCGCCAACCGCTTCTTCAGCTCGCCCTTGGATACCCACTCGCCCGTCTCCTCGTCGAACTGCAGCTTGACGCCATTTTCGCCGGTGGGCGTCTCGGCCGGCGCGTCGTTAAGCTGCAGCTTGGCAGCGGCGTCAGTTACCGAATCGGCCATTGTGTGACCTTGTTGTAAGTTGGGTCTTGATCAGGTATGAGTTAGGTCGAATCTAAGTGTCGATCGGGATGGGCGGGGGATCTAGAGTTTTCTGGCGAACACCAATGGATTTGCAGACAATAACAAGATGACCTTTGCCCTTTTGATTTGGCGGTGGGGTGAGGGATATCAGCAGCGGTGCTCTTATGCGGAAGCTGGCGGCCCGGTGAGTCAAGGGTCACTGAAACAGTTGCCCTCTGTTACAGAGGAGGAATCCTGCAAGATTATTATCGGAGGGGCACCGCAGAGACAGGGACGAGGGGCTGAACCAAAACCGTCCAACCGCACCGCTTGGTTTAGTCTTTGAGATAAGGATAAGAACTTCACTCCCGATAAGATAAGATAATATGAGATAAGGATAGGCGGGACTTGATACATGGTGTGCCTGTAAATTGCCCATTGTCATCTGACACTGCTGTGCGTTGTATGCCAGCCGATGCACATAGAACATTCGCTCTGCTCGTCCCGCTTTTTCTCCGAAGGCTATTCTTCAGGCTTGTTGTTCTGTGTGATGCATTTGGTATCTATACAATCGTGCCTTACCTTCTCCTGGCTGATATACTCTAAGCCACTGAAATAATTTTCCGTCAGATCTGCCTGGTACGATGATGAGAACTCTGAGTTAGGTGCCTACCCATATTTGTTATTGAGAAGCAGTGCTGTCTCTGGCGTTAAAGTTTCACCTATGCCTTTTTTTTATACAATGGCCGCTTCTCCGCCTTTGAGGAAAGGGCTTGTGCACTGATATCAAGGATGCACTTGTCAATTACAAGTTCTAGGATTGCCCTTTCATCATCATTGTGATTTTTAGAATGCTATCTCTCTTTGAGGTCCCAGAAATCTAACCTTCCATGCCCCGACAGTTCGCACCTTTGTCTCTCGAGCCATGGCCGATACATTCAAAATCCTGCCGTTGGAAGAGATTCCAACCCTCACCCAGCAATATGAGCAGCGCAAGTTTACCCCGGTGTCTTCTCCAGTCACACTCCCCGAGACCCCAGTGCAGCCCAAGCTACAGGCCGGCAGCACTCTTCCAATACCATCCAAAGATATTAATGACCGCATCTCTGTTATCCGATGGGACATCACCAAAATCCAGGTTGATGCAATCGTCAATGCAGCTAACTCGTCGCTGAGGAGGGGCGGAGGTGTCTGCGGAGCGATTCACAGAGCAGCTGGCCCAGAACTGGATCGAGAGTGTGCACGACTGAACGGGTGTCAGACAGGACTGGCCAAAAGCACAAATGCGTACAGCCTACCGTGCCGTAGGGTTATTCACACCGTCGGGCCACAGTACACTACAGGAGAGTTCACACCAAAACAGGCTGCAGAGAAACTCTCCAGTTGCTATACCAAGAGCCTAGAACTGGCAGTTCAAGATGGATGCCGGACTATCGCATTTCCCACCATCAGCACTGGTATCTACGGGTATCCCAGTGATAAAGCAGCCCCAGTGGCACTGGCTGCAATCCGAAAATTCTTAGAGGAGCCACAGGGCTCTGGAATCGACCGCGTGGTGCTTTTGATGTGGGACATGAAGGACATCAATGCATATCAAGATAATATCCCGTACGTGCCTATAGTTACAACGTTAGCTTGTTTGCTCTGTGCTATAGTTGCTAAAGTGCACTTTGGAACAGGCTTTACTTCCCTCCTGTCCCTTAATGAAAGGAGAGGGACACTTCCAGGTCGGGTTTGGCATCGAAGCATGAGGTGGCAGTGGCGAAGCCTGCCCCAGATGAGCGACAAGTCCCTACAAAAAGCAGTAGAATCAAATACCGAGTGACTTTGATTTTTAACACTTCAATTGATATACTAGTATTAGGACGGTTATTTGAAGGTTCACTTCAGTATGTATGCTTTAGCCACCATATCGGCCATAAATCAAAGGGCCCATGGATCAATGTCGAGTCATCGTGATCAAATTGTCTATCCGAGAACTATTCCCACCCAATGGTATCTTCCCTCCAGTTCAGCCCATGGAGAAATAAAGCCAGCCACCAAAGGGTCTCCGGGCCTTGGTGGTCTGGCGACTCCAAAGCTCAGATACAAAACGGGGGGCCGCATCGAACACACTCTTTAAGATCATCCTCAAACAGAAACATCCCATTAATTAAATCCTGCCCATGCAACCCGTCGATCCCAGAAAAGCAACTTTTTGTGTAACCCGACCGTCGTTAACGCTGAAGCCAGAGAAAAGGGTGCACCGCCAGACCATCTACTCGTCCTCGTCGCTGAAAACCTCCTCACCACGCTTGCGGCGGGCCATGCGCTCCTTCTTCTTCTTCCGGAGCTCAGAGCTGGTGAGTTTCTTGGCCTTCTTAGGGGCCTCGATCTTGTTGCCCATGGCATCAAATTTCTCGGTCTCATCATCGTCCTCCTGCTTGAGTCGGGGCCCGCTACCCTGGCCCTGGACCCAGTTGTGGCCCGAAGGAGTCATCTTACCGTCCATGACGGCCCAGACTTCCTCTGTGAGGTCCTTGGTAAACTCGGAGCTGTGAGTAATGATGATGACACCACCCTCGAACTTCTTGAGGGCCTTGGACAAGGCACCGAGAGAGTCGCGGTCGAGGTAGTTGGTAGGTTCGTCAAGGACGATAAGGTGAGGGCGCTGCCAGGTGCAAGCAGCGAGGACGACCTTCACACGCTGACCACCGGACAGACCGCGCATGTGAGAGTGAGAAACCAACTCAGCATCGAGACCAAAGTTGGCACAGTGAGCCTCAATCTCCTTGCGCACCAGAGGGCGGAACTGACCAGAAGCCAGAGCCTCTTTCATGTCGACTTCAGCGACGAGCTTCTGGTGAGAAGGCAGCAGCTCGCTGCGGGGCAACCAAGCGTTGTCGGCAGTCATCATCGGCGTCCAGCGCTCATTCTTCTGGCCAACGTTCTCGCCAAGGGCGAATGAGCACTCATACTCATAGCTGTTCTTGAACTTGCGACGAGCATGGATGCCGATGATGCGGCGCTGAGTGCCATCAATCTTGAAGATCTTGTTCATGGCCTGCTCATCAGCCTCGGTAATGACCTTGTTGGCACGGTCCATGGTCTCGCGATCCTCGCCAGTCTGGAAACGCCACTGGATGTACTCAGAAGGAGTCTTGTCCAGGTGCTTCTCGATGTGGGCGAAGGCATGCTGCTTGATGTAGGCGATACGGATGTTCTCGTGGGCCCAGATCTCACCGCTAGTGGGAATTAGTTCACCAGTGAGCAGGTTAATGAGAGTCGACTTGCCAGCACCGTTGGGACCGATGACAGCAATACGGGAGCCAAGAGAGCACTGGAAGGTGATATCGCGCAGCTGGGGCTGAGAGGTGCCAGGGTACTGGAAGGTGACGTTTGTGGCCTTGAGGATGGCCTTAGCCTTGGTCTTGACACCCTCGAGGAAACCAGGCTCAGGGAAGGTGAACTCAATTTCCGAGGCACCAAGCTCATAGTAAGACTTCGCAGAAGGGACGCGGCGGACGAATTCCTTGAGATTACCCTTGTAGCGCTTGAGCTTGAAGCGTTCGTAGTGGATGATGTGCTGGCAAACGTTGTCGAGGAAGCCGCTGTCGTGAGAGACGATGATCGAGGTGCAAGGGGAGTTGATGAGATAATTCTCGAGCCACTTGACGTTCTGGACGTCAAGATGGTTGGTAGGCTCGTCAAGGAGGAGGATATCAGGGGCCTCAAAAACGGCACGGCAGAGGGCCAGCTTCATCTTCCAACCACCAGAGAGTGAAGTAATCTGGTTTTGGATCATCTGATCAGTGAAGCCAAACTCGTTCAAGCGCTTAGTGACCTCTTCAACGGTGGTCTGGACACCAGCCTCCTCGAGCTTCTTCATTGTCCACTCAATGGTGGTCATCTCAGTGTCAGCAGCATCCAGGTCGTGCTCGACGAAGACAGTCTTGACCTGATCCTTCGGCGGGAAGCCCTCAACCTGGCCCTTGTTGATGGCGCGCATCAGGGTGGACTTGCCAGAACCGTTGGGGCCGCAGAGACCGTAGCGCTGGCCACGCTTGAGGCGGAGGCGGGTGTTGTTGAGAAGAATCTTGGCACCATAGGCGAGGGAGAATGTGCAGTCGCACAGGTCTTCACCCTCCTCTTCGTCATCCTCAACGTCCTCAGCAATGCCGGCACCAGCGCTGGCACGCTTGCGGAGCGAGTCGACGACGCCCTGAGACTCCTCATCACCAACGACAACAGTGATATAGGGCTTGACAGCCTCAGTCCAGGTGGCAGAGTCGGCCACCTTCTCGTCAACGAGCTGGCCAGCAATGGCGGCAGCGTACTCGAGGACAGGGCCGAACTTCTCAAAGGCACTAGCGTGCTTGCTGCCGAGGATGTCCTTGAGGTGGCCGGTAATGGTGACAATGTCGCCCAAATTGCGGACCTCAGGGATCTTGCCGTCAACAACGTTGCCAACACGGATGAGGGTGTCGAGAGCCTGCTTGGTCTTCTCGCGAGCCTCGGGATCGGCAAGGTTCTCGTAGTTCTTCTGAAGGCCGGGCATCATCTTGGGAAGGAAAGGAGCGATGACGTTTGGATCGTCAACGAGCTTGCACATATTGTCGACAATGACGGCTGACTTGCGCTTGATGGCAGTGTCGCGCTCAGCGAGACCACGGTCAAGCAGGGGAACCATGAGGGCGAGTGTGGGCTCCTGAACTTCAGTGACGAAAGTGGTGGCACCAAGCAAGTGAACAGTCTTGGGGACGTTCTCAGGCTTGGCAATGCACTTGATGAGCTCGGGGATGAACTCCTCGATATCCTTGTTGACGATGAGCTGGCACACCTTCTCCATCGTCTTGTAGGCGTGATCCTTGACCTCCTTCTTAGTGTCCCACATGGCTTCGGAGACGACGGGGATGAGATCAGGGACGCGGAAAGCGGTCTGAGTTGGAGCGGTGCGGACAATGGTATCGATGAAGTCCAGAGCGGTCATCTTCTCGGGCCACTTCTGGGCGTTGCGGAGAGACTCGACAACAGCAGGGAGAGTGGCCTTAATGGCGTTAGGGTTGATGGCCTCTGCGATGGCCAGAGCCGCAGCAATAGCGGCATTCTTGACGGCGGTGATCTTGTCGCCAGCGCCAGCAAGAACACTGGGAAGAAGGGTGACAAGATAAGGCTCGACATGGGCAGAAACCTCAGAGTGCTGAGCAATTGCCTGAATGGCAAGCAGCGCCTTCTCGCGAGCAGCGGCATCCTTCTTGTTAGCCAGATTCTTCTGGAGAGCCTCGATAGTCCTATGAAATCACATGTTAGCAACTGTGTTGTCTCCAATCACTTGGGGCGATGCAACAGAAGTGCTTGGCGCATGGCATGAAAATTTTGCCGAGCCAAGGATTGGTGCCTGCAGCGAACGTAACGTCGTGATTGGTCCATGGAACGAAGCCGCACCAGCCGACTGCAGCCCAAGGGAGACCAAAAGCGGCAACGGCGACGTGGGACGTCGCATGGAACGCACACAGAGCGAGCGTCGCTGCAGCCTCAAAATCAGTTGTGGGGCAGGTGTATCTTACTTGACAGGCGTATCGAGATCCTCGATGCGACCATTGATGAACGAGGCGATCTCAGCAGAGGCCTCCTTAATGGCATCAGCCTCCTTGGAGATGGCGAGCTTCTGCATGAGCTCATCGAGGACCTTAACGCTCTTGGCGTTCTCGGCGGCAACCTGAGCGGAAGTGGCGGCGGGCATTTTGGGTGTTCTTTTTGTGGTTTTTTTGCGAAATAGAAAAGTCAAGTCGGTAAAAGTCGAGACCGGGGAAAGTCTATCACTGATAGAAAACCAGAAGGAATCTAATCCTGCCGTCTATCCGTGGAATCCGAAACCTGGAACTGCGACCGTCTATCGGGGTATCTCTGGAAGAGGTGCTGATGACCGATGAGCCCGTAGAATTTCGATGGAGGGTCGAAATGTCTACTCTATCTTGGCTCTTCTAGGAAGAATCGCAAGAAAAAAAGACTGAGTGGAGAGTGTCTCTTAGAGACAAACAGTCAAAAGAAAGAAAGTTGAGGGCGCAATGCGCTTGAAGGAGACTTAAGGATAAAGGAGAAAAAAGGTGAGAAGTGGTAGGAGGGGGAGGGAGGGTTATTATAAGGATTGTGTGCGCAAGCCTTTCACCTGCCAAAAAAAAGTGCCCCAGGCAAAGTTTAAGGCAGATCCACGGCACAGACCCACATGTGGGGGGTAAGCGGCACCGAAAACTTTTTCTTGCAATCGCCTCTTCTTTGCGTCCGGGCAACAAGTTTCATCCGATCGCCCTGTGAGGTTTCCCAACTAATTGAGCCCCCACTGATTGGCTCATGGGCAAACAGTTCCGACTCAGATAGCGGCGCCCTATCTTGCTGATCCCTGCTTATCTTTTTATCGGACTAGCCGCTAACCCCGATCCGGCCGTTCGGGAGGGCGGTGGGAGGGCGGTGAGATTGTGCGTTGGCAAAAATTTTCCTCCAAGCGCCGAGACTCCCCTGGCGCGCCGCAAACTTACAGAAGTGCGTCGTACGGATGTATTGTTTCTGGAAGGGTTTTTTTTTCAAACTTGGCCCAAAGTTTCTCAAAGCTGTTCGGTCGAAGGGCCGTGTTTTTGGAGTGATGGTGGAGATTTTGGAAAACCATTAACCGGTCCCCAGACTCCCCTCTTGTCGTGGCGGAAAGGGGAACCGCCCAAGTCATGGTCGACCCGCTACGTTGAGTATTCGGTGGTCTGTGATAGCTCTCCCACGTCAATGGCGGGGCACGGAGCATCCATCGAATGCCACGCGTTCGTCAAGGTTACGCTACCTTGCTGCTACCTAGGGTTCTCATGCGTAACGGATACTGTCTTCACCTAGATGCCATCGCCGCAGTGGTTGTGGGTAATTTGGCTTGGACGCAAAAACCAAGCCGATACGGAGCATGCTTGTATAGGCACCCTACTGCACGTGCAAACTCGCTTTCTATATAGCTCATGCTGGTAGTTAAACGTACTTCAATCCCTTCAGTCCGTCAACGTTCAGCCCAACGACCCGCTCTATCGAAGGCAAATTTCGTGAAGCACAGACGGAGGGCTAATTGCGAGCGCGTCCTTGTCAATTAGACCAAAGGTCCGTTTGCCAGCCTGTATCCGCCTGGGCCACAACCTATTATGTGCCCACTCCCTTCAGCTTTGCCACCGCGTACGGTAGCTCTGATTGCTTGTCCCCCACAGCCAAGAGGACTTTTGCGGTCTGGAACATGTTTGGCCCGTTTGGCTCTATGCTGCCGAATCAGGCCCCAATCCGGTCAAAAACAGACGGCCAGCTGTGGCCGAGGAAAACTCTGTCAGCAATGAGATACGAGAGACATTGCGCAGTGAAGTCCTGTAGTTGTTCCAGATGCACGTGAAACGGGTGGCTGGCTGGCCTTTCCGCAGCTAGAGCACCCTAGCCATGGCCACTCGGATTGCGAAATGCATTTTTCACCGCAATTTGTACGGATAGTGACCATTTGCTACGCGCATGATAACTTAGTTGACTTCAATAGCCCCTTGAAGCAGGACCCTGTCAGTGCAACCTTGCCGTTCAACGACCAACCGTTGCGCGACGGATCTCAGACCCCGCGCTTCCGATAAGATAGACCGCGGGGCACGGCCCGGTATGTCCTGGTCACCACCATGGCACCCCGCATTTATCCAGGGTCTCTCAGCCTGCGAAATCCAACATGACCAGGATCAAAGGGTTACCTGTGGAGCTCCCATGGCCGCCACTCGGTTGTTCCGGTTCGATGCACGTGGCTGAGCCCTTGAGATGCTGTCATGTCGAGTTCTAGTCGTTGTCGGGTCCCAGTCCTTTGGACTCGTCATTGACAATCATGAAGGCAATCATGATTATGAGTGGCGGTGGCCCCACACTTCCTTTGAGCAAGGGGGGAGGTTTGCCGTCGAGAATCGGGACACAAATGGCGTTGATACTAACGACTCCAAGTTCGTGGGGATGTTGACATCAGGATGGCATACCGCAGTATTAAATTCAAAGCTGCACCTATCTCATGCCCAGTGTTGCTAAGTACCAGGTAGTACGGATCGCTAGCGGTAGTTTTGGACCCTACCATGAAGGATGAGACCGATGACCCGAAGCGATACGATCAAGAATTAGGTAGCCAGTACAGTTGCTACCATTGCAACTCTGCTCGGTATACCTGCCGCATGGCGTTGTGTACCCTTAGTCTTACTCAGCCAAAAGAGGTTGACGATGACGTATATGGCTCGACGTCACGATTTTACTTCCTCTCCACCTTGGTGCTTACCGTAGACTGGACATAGTGATGAGGAGCTTGAGTTGTTGGTCGACGCCTAAATCACAATTACTTTGCACGGTGGGTGGAAATACTCTCACTCTTCAAACAATCATAGAGAACACAGCTTTAGCAAAGATGTCATCCAGCTCAAATCCCGAGCAGAACCCTCAGAATCCCAATCAACCAGCGCCCTCAAATAACCCAGGCTTGCTATCAGGGCATGCTGAGTGGATCAAGGGAGCCGCCGAGGTATCTTCCCATGTTGAGTTCGCTCCTAGTACTTTACCAGTTCCATTTATACATTGCTTTTGAAACTAGTAGTCGTGGATGATAGGTTAACCTCGTTCTGTAAAAGAGCACAATCGGCACCATCATGGGCTCCCAGTCATGGCGTACGTCGGGCGAACAGGACATGGCCCATGCCCGCGCCACTCTTCAGGCGGCTGTTGAGCATCGCGACCCGGTCAAGAGCGGGTATGGTCGAGCGGAAGAGATTGTCGGCAAGCTTACGGGTTGCGAGGGAATGAAACACGAGGGCGCAGCAAGCAGGGCTGCCGGCCAGAAAAAGGACCAAAATAAACCGAGGAGCGATTAAAAACACGACTTTAGGTGCGAAGAGCGAAAGCACAACTGGCAACCCTTACGTGGAGGTGGGATATAAGTCATTAGCTAGACTCAAGTTGCCGATCAGCTAGCTGTAAAATAGGTCTACGTTCCACTTAGTTACTGTAATATATTGAAGGTCTTTTGAGATTATAGATGCCCAGTGATATTGTTCATTGTATCTGAGATCTTCCACAGCATCATACCAGGTTTTTGACTCGGCAGAACCTGGCTGGGGTCGCCTGGAGTACTATCGATCTGACCTTGGCATCAAGGGCTTCGAGCATGGTACGTACATCTATAGGTCGTCGCGACCGTAATTGACACGAAACAGAAACACAGACTCCCAAGCCGACACTGTAATAATTTGTCTCAAGGACAGAAAACAAAGTTCTTGGTGGCTTTAATGGGCAATTAACTCGTTATGAAACGCTCATCTGCATGTTGATTCTGGGCATAAATTTTGAATTTTTGTGTCAGCAAATCAACGAGGCCGGCGTGGCGCAATTGGTTAGCGCGTCAGACTTTTATAAAAAGAAATCTGAATGTTGCGAGTTCGAGTCTCGCCGTTGGCGTTGGTTCCTGATCACAGGAGCTAAACCTCGTTATTTTTCGTACTATGATCTTGCTGAGCCTTTTCGCACGAATTCCACTAAACAACCAATAGTGCTTGCAAAAAGTGTTACATTTTCCCATCACCGGTTTTTTTTCAACCCGCGCCCCTCCCTCGGGCTTTAATGTTGCAGACTTGCTTAAGATTCTCACCAATTTTTAGGTCCTCCAAATAATTCGTCTCTGCAACAACCCAACTAGTCTGCGTTCATTTTGTACTATCTACCTATTTAAGTAAGCTGTGCATGATGCTACTAATTTGAAAGCATTTCCTAGCATTTCCCAGGGATACTCGTTCCATCATTATTACCATTCTCATCATCAATAAGCACAAGAAGCATATGGCGACAATTAAAATGACCTGAACGTTGCCATGTATCCGTAACCATGCCACCTCAGCCACCCAAGCCCTGATATTCTCTCTAAACTCCGTTTCGTTCCCACGTAATGATTTAATAAAGCAGTAACAAACGGCCTCACCCTCCCAACAATGAATTATCCATGACCCATTATAATGCCAGATCCCATAAAAGGCACAATGACCCAATCCTTATTCCCGCGTGCGTTGCGAGACTCCCCCATCATGATTAAGTGCTAACCTTTCTTCTCACTTACCAACCGGGCTCGCGTTTCGCCCGAGCTGGCAAGTCAAGGCTTCTCACACACAGAATTGGCTCTTTCCCTTTATGTTGAGGACACTTGACGCTGAGACCCAGCTCAGTCATGCAAATCTCTTTAACCTTACGCTTATCATCATCCTCCGGTTGGGACAGTGCAATTTCGTTAAGCAAGGCCCAAGGGTAGGCATTTGCGTACGGACCATTCAAGTAGCGGAAGAACTGGCGTGCCGAGTAGAGCAGTGACACTGCGTTGTCGACTGGCCGTGGTTGGTCCCACACCTGGCGGATGAGGGTAACAAAGGGCGGGTTCCGACAGCCTGGACCGCCGCGGGGATCCGCGCCGGCCTCAAGGAGCTTGATGAGAATTGTCGGATTGGGATTGAAAGCAGCGCGGTGAACATAGCTCAGGCGGGTGTGAGGAGGAATTTCGGGCAGGCAGAAGCGAGAGATGATATCTTCGACAATGCAGACGCGATCTTCGCGGATGGCGATGTCGAAGGCCGTGAGATAGTGCTTTTTCGCGTAGCGCCATTCTAGGTCGTCCTCGTCGGGGTCACCCGAACTATAGATCTCCCGGAACATGTCGTCGGGAGGGACAAGGAATGGGTCGGCGACTTCCTTCATGAGGGAGATCGCAACACTGGTCAAGTTCTCGCTCACAGCAATGGACAATGGTGTCCTTAACTCCCTATCGAATATGTTGACGTCCGCACCCCGCTCCAGCAGAGCATTCACAACTTCGATATCTCCCCATTGACAGGCCAGGTGTAGGTATGTCTGATTTCCGTGGAACCTTGGCTCGCTGACGGCTACACCGCGCTGCAGAATTGCGAGACACAGTTCCCGATTCTGACGCATGAGAGCCTTGTGTAACAGGTACTCGTTTGTAAACACCCGTCTACCGAAGTCCATCAAGCAATTAAAGGTTTCCACCTGACTCCAGGCACCCGACTGCTCGATAATACATATCAGGTACTCTTTGATGTCGTCGTCGGTGACATGGAAGATGCGGTCGCAAAACTCAAGTAGAAGCTTCAGGGCCTTGTAGTTCCCGGTCGAAGCTGCGTTCCTGAGAACCTCTTTGACCTTGGATTCCCGCACGTTGCTCGCATCAGCGACTTTCAACATGGCCTCGAGGACGCCGTCTTCAGACCAGCGAATATGCTTTGCAGCTGCGTCTAGCGGGCAGTGACGGTGTTCTGTAGCATCCTCGATATCCATGCGCGCGCCGTGTCTAAGCAGAATTGTCGTAATTTCTGGGACCTCATGGCGATGTTCAAGCCTTACGGACACCGCGTAAGCTAACGGCGTCCTGCCACAGCGATCCTGAGCGTTCACATCGGCTCCCGCCCTCACAAGAGCGGTCACGGCGCGAGGCTCGGCAAGCTCGCAGGCAAACATCAGAGCCGTTGCCCCTCGATGGGTGCGCTTGTCGAATCGTGCGTCCACATCCGCACCATTATCGACCAGAGCATGGATTAATGCCACACGGTTGCCCTCAAACTCGTCGTGCTTAACGGGGCCGTCGTCGTGGTCGAAGAAGTCCATACGTGGGAGGATGCAGTAATAAAGGGGGCGATAGTCTCGGAAATCAGGGATATGACGGTGCGGGTCGGGGTTTCCACCGATGTTGACTAGCCAGTGTGCGACGGCATAATTACCCCTGGAGCAAGCATATAACAAAGGAGTAAGGCCACTGTTATTATGCGCCTCCAAATCGGCTCCGAGAGCTAACAACTTGGTGACGGTGTCGCGGATTTCGGGAGATTCCCGCGGGGACCAGATCAAAGAGACATAGTGGAGGGCAGTATTATTCCAGGCGTCCCGTTGGTTCACATCGAGGTTGACGTCATTGAGAGCCAACAGTTTAATGATGGGAACCAGGGCGTTTGCGGCAGCGGAGTGAAGAGCCGTGTGGTTGTGGCCTGGGGCAGCATCGAGATCGAGGGACGCGCCGCGATAGATGAGCAGTTCAGCAACCTCGCGCTCCTGGTTGCACATCGCAGTGTGCAGAGCGCGCCATCTCGGCCATTCTGCTGGGCGCTGCGAGGCTTGCCAGGTAGTTTTGAGGGGCTGGCAGTCGCAGGCCCGGTATGAGGGGGCGTCGATGTCAGCACCGTGATCAAGAAGCCACCGGACGACCTCAAGATGACCGTTTTTTGCGGCGAGATGTAGAGGGGTAGCCCATGGTCGCTGAGCCGGCTCGATGAGCGGTTCGTCACCCAGGTCGGGATCAACGTTTACGTCGGGATTCTCGGTGTCAGGATCGGTGATGATGATGGGCTCAATTTCGATCGGCTTGCTAGGAATGGGACCCGTCGCGTTCAGATCGGCGCCGGCAGCCAGGGCGTGTCTGAGGGTGCCCATGACACCGTTCTCGGCCGCCCAGAACAGGCAGAAGGCATTAGATTCGCGGACATTTTCGGCGTAGATGACGGGGTTGATGATAGAGTAGAACCAGCGGTTGGTGCGGTTCAGAGCAAGCTTGTCTTGCAGACCAAGTCGGTGGGTGATAAGAAGGACAATCTCTGGAGGAAGGCGTAGAATGGGAACCGATGATGCCTTCTTGGACCTGGCCTTGGCCTTGACAGACTTCCCGTCGCCCGGCCGTTTCTTCTTGGGACTAGATGCCGATTTGGTTGCGGCGCCGGTCTTTGGCGGGGCCATCCGAATCATGAAGGGAGATGGCTGAACACTTGCGACTGGAGTGCGCGACAGATCGAAAGGGCGCTTATTAAAGTGTCAGTTGGCGACTGGCCCTAATAGCATCAGTCATTAACAGTAGATAATGGTAAAGGCTTAGGGATGGGTCGGGTCTTGGTTTTAGCTGTCAAGCACTACGGTCAGCCGGTCGCGGGAAGCTGGCCCAGAGTGGGGCTACTCACTGCCGTGGGGTTTGGTGGGGCTTCTTCCGGTAATGCAGCCTAGCGGCTATCTTAGCGGCTGGGTGGGCCACCACTGGGCCTGGAGGTGGGTCGCCCCATTGTAGCGGCCAGAGCCTTGGGAATTAAACCCGTCTTTTCCGCTGTTTTGCGTCTACTGGACACAGGGCTGACAGATAGCTTGAGTTATTGTCAAATAAGAACAGTGTAACATTATATGTAGGACAAAGAAAGCCATTGATATTAACTTTGTTTTTCTTTTCTTCCTTTTTTTTTTTTACCAAGCAGGACATCTGCCGGTTTCCGAAGCCCAGGGTGCAGTCCTGTGTTTGAGATTCAGAATGGTCAGCTCTCCGACTAAGGTCTCAATCTAGCAATCTGCAAGATGTTCAAAATCAGACGGAACTCATACCACTAATGAGTCCAAAAATCCTGCAGATGGCGATTTGCCGCTTCCTCCGGCCTCCCCGCGCGCATCCCAAGACACTCTGATCGAGACCTTGAGATCAAAACTGTAGACTTCACTCAAGCCACCCAGACTACTGTTGTTATGTGTTCTTTGGTTGTCCCGGAACATAGCTTCTTTAAAGAAGTTGGCCTTAGCGCAGGTCAAAGCATGAGATGTCATGGCGCTTAGAGATCTGCAAGGCCCGGAGACTCGGAGATGGTCTTTTATTCATCCAAACGCTGTGCCACACCAACTGGAAGAGCCGTTAACATAGTTGCTATCACTAGTTTCTGGTATTACGGGGCTGCTGGGTTGCTCCGCTAGACGCCGTGTCAGCAAGACCCATTGCAACGGACAGGGTCGGAGTCACGTCCCCACAACCAGGTCCGCATTTCGAATATCAAACCCTTCCAAGAACCACATCAGAACCGCCCACACACCGTTGTTGTACCATAGTTATGAGGTTTCCCAGGGAAATGCACAGATACCTCGTCTCTTCTGTATGGAGATCTCCCTTTCCTCATCAGGAAAAGAGTCGCACCTTACGAACAAAGGCTGTGGAAGGCTGACAGAGAGGTGCCCGCTCGTCCATCAGAGCGGTCCACTCTGACGTCAGGCTCTCTAAAATGCCAAGCCGGTGCTGGACCATCCTAGCCTGGACCATAGCACCACCACAGCCAAGCCTGCAGAGCTCGCTCATGGACGCCGAGGACCAAACTTACTGCATTCCAAGTTCAAGTACGGGCTACTTGTGCCAGATGACGATGTGGCACTTTGACTTGCTGGCACAAAAACATGGGCACGTGGCATGGAGCTGAACCTGCAAGGAAAATCACCTCATACAGATCAGAGGCGGAGAGGTTGCTGCTGTACCACTACTGCAAGTGTACAACAATTAGCACCAGGATACGAGCGACAGCCTTTTTACCAACCACTATACCTATCACCGTCCAAGCTTCGTTCTCAGGGATGAGGTGCTCAACAACTAGTTTTATATGAAACTTTAGAGCAATATTTTGAGGAAGCCATGGGATTGAGGAGATAAATTTCTTAGGAAACCCTTTTGCGATCCGGGTTTGTAGCAAGAGGACATCGTCATCTCATTGGACAACAACAGGCGCCACAAGAACCCCTGGGGATGCGATGATATCTGGACTTATTAGCTCTCAGATCTACTATGGCAAGGATGTACACAGTCAGGATTGCTGTTGTCCATATAATACTCGGCGAATCTGGCACGGATTGATGAGATCCATGACTATTAGAGCGCGTATTCGATCACTATGTCTTCGAAAAAACGGCAAAGCATTGAGCTCAAGCGGTGGCGGTAGGTCATTCGGAACCAAAGCATGGGTGGAGCCAGGATCCTAGTTTGGATGAGCTGTCGCGCCATGGTGCTTCTCTGCGATGCTCATATCTATCCCCCAAAGCCGGTATGGTGACCAAACCATCGAGATCACTTCCATTGAGCCTCCGGGCTGGTCATGAATTCCTTGAGAATTGCAACAATTGCTTCCAAGGCAGCCAGATACTCCTTCAGAGCCGCGTAAACCTTCTGAAGGTCATCACCAAACTTGGCATAAAAATCCTTGCGATAGGGGCAGGCCTTCAGAGCAGCGGCGAAAAGGCCCCTCGCCACGAAGTTGTGGTACTGTTTAAGAGTGCCTTCATACGCGATTCCGAAAGACTTTGAGAGCTCCTCGGTTGGGTTATTGAGGTTCTGGGTAAGGGCAGCACACAAGAACTCGAGACCTCTAGAGGCATGGAAATAGCGGATTAGCCGTGATCCTTGCACTTTCGGATGACTGCGACATGGAAACAACCAACCTCCCGAGCCACAGCAATCCTTCTGTAGCAGTATGAGACTTGGTCTTGAGCTCGTTCCGCACGAGGTCCTGAAGGTTTTGGGAGTCCAGAGGGGCAGCCAGCTGCCGCTTCCGAATTTTCTGTATGGAAACCAGAGGGTTAGCTAGGTCATCTCAGGCCATGCTGAACCCAGGAGTTGCTGTACCTCGACGTTGCCCAGGATGTCATTTTTTACCGGAGTGAAAGCAACCGAACCCAAAAGGTCTAGAACATTTGTGTAAGACTCGTGACTGAGCTCGATAGTGAGTAGAGAAAGCCTAGGTACCGAAGATAGTAGTGATAGACTCAGCAGCCTCGAGAAACTCGCTGGTGGAGATAGCATTGCCCTTGGACTTGTCAACAGGGACCTTAGTAAAGTTGCCCTTGAAGGTGTCGATGACGGTGCCGCCTGGGGGGATATTAACAGCCATGGTCTCTACTGTTCGTGAAAGGATTTCGCTTGGTCCGATTGAAGTGTCGTCAGGTGATGCTGGGTTAGGGAGGCGGATATCGGGAGGTGTGGACAGGAGAAAAGGAGGCGGTCAAACAAACAGAACAGAGTGGACTTGAGTCGTCAGCTTGTCAGGTCCAGCATCCGCCTGCCCCGCTCTCCATGAAACCTACCCCACCCCCACTGCCCCTCACGGCAGCCCCAACGCAGCCTCCAGTGGTTCAGCTCCAGGGTTGAGGCATCAGTCACGTGATTATAAGCGGAGTACCTCTCCGAAACTTTTGTCCACACTGAACCAAGATCCTGCAGGAATTGGTGCCGAGTACTCATATCCTGATGATACCTTGCGAAATAGCATCTATATTATTTATCGTTTCCTTTTAATCATTGCAAGTATACACTATATATCCAGGCCTTTCGGACGATGCGGACCCAAGTGAATCGCTGCCAATTGGCCAGCTACCTTGTCACGTGAGTCTCTGGTCTGACCCACCCAGCAGTCATCTATGAGTCCCGTTGCAAACGTTCGCGGTATTCAGGCCCTGGGATCCCACCACAAAGCTATCTATGCGAAAACATCAAACCCAGCATTCCACTCGATTTCGACCCGGATATCTGATGAGCACAACACGTCATGTAGAATACAAGTAGCTCATTCCATACCTCAAGTTTGCTAGTACACTGGGTTGATGACAGCAAATGCAAACTGCTTGAGACGACCTGTTCGTGTCACCTAAACTCTTGGCTCAGCATTAATGTGTAAAGCAAAGCTAGGTGGGAATCCATTACAACTGTGTATGTAGGTGCGAAACTTTTAACAGAATCAGGGTCCTTTTTTTGTTTACATGACGTCATACGGCTGCCAGTGTCTCCTTGCCTTCTCGAAGGGGCTGGTCTCATCAGTGCAAACGGAGAGTTTCCGATTCTCCTGATGAAGTTCGCTTGCTCTGCTCACCTTTCGAAATCTCAAGATCTAACTGGTCACAGCCAAGACTTTAAGTTCCTGCAGTCTAATTGCAGCGGTACGCAACCGTTAATTGCCCCATCAAATCAAGCCGGGCTGCTCTAGAATAACCACCAAAGAATGACGGGACACATAGGAACAGCATCTCCCGTGACTGTGGCCAGCGATGTGCTTCCGAAGAGCAACCGTAGGATCAAGAAACTTTCATGGCCTAATCTTGTTCTTCGTTTGCCATCGAACATTGTTTAACTGTCATCGCTAAGGTCGTCCACCATAACGGAACGCTCCTCTCTACATGGACTGCTATGCCACACCGGCATACAGACAACATATATCTCTCGCCAAGCAAGCTCTTGTGCAGCCGTTTTACAGCCACAATTGCCACCACACCTCAGTGCTTGCAGCCCAACCCTCCAGGGAAGCTATGTCTCAGAGTGATGACAAGTGGACCTCTATCCTACAGATATGGTTGACCGCTTAGCGCGGAAGTCGGTCGACTTGTCTGGGTTAAGAGATATTTGGCGTGGCTGCAATGAAATGCTGATGCTAGTCAACCCGCGGAGCGCCGTGAGTTTGCTTGGTGGAGTAGAATCTGCAGAGTAGCCAGCGTACATAAAAGTGTTCGTCTGGTCGAGTGTTTAGTGCATCCTACTGCCATGTAGGAGGGGCAAATGCTTGTTCAACTGCAAAGACATGTATGTGTATGCATCTATACTTATATAACTGCCGATAACAGCGCATTGTGGAGTCCCGAATCCTTGCCGACTGACTCACCGTACATTGCCAGCGTCAGCATCGCCGTGTAGCTAGTTAAAATATTCGTGAAGATCGCTCTGCCGATCACCCTCCATGAGGGACGGATTGGAAACTGGGGCGGCCCGCTTGGGAGATCACTCAGCTGTCTTGCTCGTGAAAGGGTCCCCTTAGCAATTAAACATTTGCCATTCAGCCACTGAACGAAGGCATCAAAATTTTTTGTAAAAGTTTATTCTGGAAGGATGTCACTGCATTATCACCACGTTCCCGCGTTGATCGTCTTGTCTGTCAACTTGCGTTTTGCAGTCCTGCTGTACATGGGTACTGTGAGCTGTCACCGATGGCAAGTGATGTTCGGTGGAAGGGAACCTTTGGGAATGACATCGTCGACGACGTCGAGCAGTATGAACAACAAGCTCTCACTGCTGTCATGATGGCTTATCCCTCAGCCCTCACTTAGCCTCATCCTCCTGTTCCTTCTTCGCCCCGAGTCGATATTTCAGATCCCTTTCTAAGCACCACCCGCTCTTCATCTTGACTATCATGAAGCTTCTCTCGCTCCTTACCACAGCAATTGTTTCCCTGCACTGGCTGTCCCATCGCCAGCGGACCTAAACTTTCTGCTCGTGGTGCGTCCTGTAGTCAAATGAACACCCCCAGCTACTGCGCTGGCACTAAAATAAACCATCTCCCTCTTAAGGACCTACCTTTGCGGGGCTCCCATTTCAATGAGAGTCACCAGCCTATCCAGGGCAACCACACTCCCTGTCGGAACTCTGCTCGGCCGCTTTGGAAGCGAGTATGGAAACTTGATCCCGGCCGGGGCTTCGTATAGCCAGCGCGCGCTACCCCGAGTAACCTTGTTTCGAGCGATCTTTCCTATGTATTTTTCGTGTTTCAGGGAGCCTTTGTTTTCTAAGCCTTGACGTAAAGGAGCTAATCAAAGTTCTTCTGCATAGGGTACCGTAAAACTATCAGGTGTATAGAGTGCTGCAGCCCCTGACTGTTTGGCTGGGCCGATCGCGCCGTGGTTTCAGCAGCCTGCAGGCGGTGGCCAGTACATGACGCACAGCAATATTCTGGCATTGGTCAATGAGGGCCACCTGCCGTGGGAAGAGGTTGAAATGGTGATTCCGTGAATATTTGTCGACTTGGTTAAAGTCACGTGAGTTGTGAATGAGGGGGTGCCGAAGATACACGCCCTGTACCTACTTATGTTTACATTAAGAGGTTGCACCAATGAGGTGCCACTTCCACCAACCTAGCTACGTCACTGACTTGAAGATTCCCCGGTCCATGTCACTTAGCAGAGAGACGCTCTACCCCATAAGGATCTATGGTTTTGGGATAGTAGTATGCATCAGAATCAACACTATAGTTATCCGACACTATAGTTATCCAACACTATAGTTGTCGGGATTCGTCCGTATTAAGGATACTTGGACTCAGGAGCATGTAAGGGATCTTACACGGAGATCTCTTTGGGGTTTCGCTCAGACATAACCGTCATGACGTCGACAGCTGGAGACATGTACGACATCGCGCGATCTAACTGGAGAACGAGCTTTAACGTATCTTGAGAAAATCTCCGATTGGATTAAGTCATCAAAGCGAATATTCTTTGGGCTCATTCCCGGTCAAAACAATTAAGACAGCGGTTAATTTCTGGAAGGGAGCATCTCAACGACGTCATCGGCGTCATAAACATCGGGACAGAAGACGAGCATAAGAAAGAGAGGTTGTCCCTCGGCTCAGGAGAACTACCCTAACTGTGCACTAATTGAACCTAAACATGAGCAACACCAACCAACTTGACCCCAAACAGCACCCACTTCTGGCCACTGCAATGGCCATCGGGGCCGGGCTTCAGGGGGAGCGTCGGAACCCGCGTGTAAGCCATATGCAGAGCGCTAATGAGGGACCAGCCGATATCATTGCGAAAGTCTCGGGCTGTGTTTCCGGAGGGAAAAGGGAGGATGATAGCCTTTACTTTACTAATAATGAAGCTATTCCCTTTCCTGATCCGTAAGCTAAGACACCCTGTCATGTCAAAGTAGCATGCTGAAAGTTTGCAACAGGTCACATAGCAAGACCGTCGGAGGCATTCCCGTTGCAAGCGACGTCTTCCTGTTCCAGTAAGCGCATGTCCTCTCTCTAGGAAGAGTTCCCCCCTGACGTTACATCAGGAAGCAGCAGCATTTCAACCGATCTAAGCCATTGGAGAGTAGGTTAAAACGATTGATCCAATTCACCTCATACGTCAAGTATGTCTGACCATTTGAAAAACAGGGATGGTCCATCCGTGTGGTTCAGGAGCCTTTGGATACTTTGAGTGCACCAAAGATGTCACTGCTCTCACGGTAGAATGCATTTATCTGTCAGTCACAACAATACCAGCACTAAGCTAACTTGTACAAAGAAAGCCAACTTCCTTGGTACCGTTGGTGAGAAGACGCCAGTGTTTATCCGTTTCTCCACGGTGACTTTCGGTAGAGAGTACCCTGATCAAGGGCGCAATCCCCGTGGCTTCGCCATCAAGTTCTATACCCTGGAAGGAAATTATGATATCGTGGGTCTAAACTTTGCAAGTCGCCCCGAACACAATTTAAATGTACTAAGGCTGACCTTGATCAGCCAATCTTCTTCTGCCGCGACCCCCTTCAAGGCCCAGATGTCATCCGCTCTCAGTACCGCAACCCGCGAAACTTTCTTCTGGACTGGGACGCCTGTTTCGACCTACTAGCCAACACCCCCGAAGCCAACCACGCCGGGCTGATGTTCTTCAGTGACCACGGAACTCCCCAGGGATGGCGTAACTACCACGGATACGGTGTGCACACCTTCAAATGGGTCAACAAGGACGGCAACTTCGTCTACATCAAGTACCACTTCCTAGCCAAGAATGGTCAGAAGCAGTTCACCGACGAGGAAGCGGTCGCCATGTGCGGGCGGGACCCAGACTACTCCAAGCGAGATCTTTGGGAAGCTATCGAGAACGGCGAGAGCGTCGAGTGGACGGCGCATGTACAGGTCATGGAGCCGGACAAGGCCGATCCAGACCAGCTCGGCTTTGATCCGTTTGATCCCACCAAGGTCTGGCCTCGTAGCCAGTTCCCGCTGCACGAGTTTGGTAAGATCGTACTCAACAAGAACCCAGAGAACTTCCTTCGCGACGTCGAGCAAGCAGCCTTCTCGCCGGGCAGCATGGTCCCTGGGATCGAAGACTCACCAGATCCTTTGCTGCAGTTCCGCATGTTCTTCTACCGCGACGCGCAGTACCACCGACTCGGAATCAACTTGCACCAGATCCCAGTGAACTGTCCATTTATGGCCCAATCATACGCCTCCCTGAACTTTGACGGCCCCATGCGTACGGATGCTAATCACGCCGGTAACAAGCAATACGCGCCCAACAGCTTCGCGCATAAATTCCGTCCCGACGCCGCCGAGGCTCCTTACGCGGTTGGCGACAATGTGGTTAGCCGTAAGAGCCACTACTGGCATGAGGGGAAGAAGAATGATTATGACCAGGCACGGGAGCTGTGGTCGCGCGTGATGAGCCCGCAAGCGAGGGAGAACACATGCAAGAACACGGCTAAGTACCTGTCTTGCGTGAAGTATGATGAGATCAAAAAGAAGTATCTGGCACAGCTGTACAACATCGCCCCAGATTATGCGAGGGGTGTGTACGAGCTATTGCCTGATCCTGGCTTCGATGTGGATGAGGTTGCGAAACTGGCAGAAGGGGCCCATTTATGGTACAAGGAAAAGAAATTCCGGCCGACAGGGGAGAAGTTGGTTGGCTTTGCTCCAGGCGTGCCCGTCTACAATGTGTGATAGCTATCACTGTCGTCACCTGGAAACCATAGGAGGAAAACTTCTATAGAGACCGTAGATATGCTTCCAAAATGTACAAGTCCTTGTTTGTATACGAATTAAACCAGGGGTATATACGACCTCCACTGTTTGCATATTCGCACCGACCACATCTTCCTTTCAGCTCCAAACATTTCTTACCACACTCACCCAAGGTTGAATTCCGACGCGGTATTCATGCTCAGCATTTTCATCTTCTCCCTCATCCTCCTCGCCGCATCCTCATCAACAACACCAAAGTTTTCATCATCGCTGCCATCATCGATGGGTTTCTTGGAACCTCTCTTCGCAGCTTTCGCGGGTTGTTCACCATTCTTTTCGCCAGTACCTCCAGCAGCGCTCGTACTGCCACCACTCTTCTTAGAGGTACTCTTTTGGACTCTCCTCGCCACACCGCCACCGATGCCTCCTGGGGTTTCACGTAGCGCAAAAGCTTTCGCCATATGACCCAGATGTAACTGAGTAATATCGAAATAGATACGTTCTTCCTTGATGTGAGTGGCGTAGGCACGGATGTGAGAGCGGAACGCTTGGCGAGCAGATTCGAGGAGAGGGTTCTCTTTCGGTCTTTGATATTTCGCCTTCTTGGCTTTGCCTTTCTTGTTTTTAGACTTGGAGACATCTTCGTCCTCCTCATCATCCTCAGCGGAAGGTTCGGATCCGGGAGGAGGGTTGAGAAGACGTTGTTCGAGATGAAGCTGTAGAGCTTCGGCACGAGTTGCCCATGTTTGCTTTTGTGTCTCTTCTGCAGTGTTGATGTATCCTGAGGGTAGGTTGACTGAGGTGAAGAAAGCCTTTTGAAGGATTGATTCGTAGTGTTGAGGCGTGATAGGCGTCGCAGCAGGTAAGATTGAGAGGTATCCTTCCTCGCAGCCAGGAAGCAGGAATAAGACGGCCTTACCAGGACGACCGGCACGTGCAGTACGACCGATCCGATGAACGTGGTCTGGTACTGCAAAGGCGGGATCATATTCGATGACCAGATCGACCGCAGGAACATCAAGACCACGAGAAGCAATATCAGTCGTGATGAGGATTGCAGGGTCTTTGCATTTGGTAAAGGACTGCAACGTGGCTGACCGGACAGGCTGAGCCAAGGAACCATGGAGTTTATGGAGGATGATTCTTGGGTTCGCAGGCGATGTGATGTACGCAGCTGGGGCAACTGTGTGTTCTGTGTGGGGATTCGGCTTAACAGGGGAGGAACTGCTTGGTTGTTCCAACGGCTTGGTCTCCTTGAGCAAGTCGAAGTGATAATCAACCGAGTCGGCACATGATATAAAGATGATGGCCTTCATAACGGATCCTTTCCTGGCAAACGTTGACTTGAGCAACGCGATAAGGGTGACTAATCGCAGCTTTGCAGGAACAATGATACTGGACTGTTTTAGCTGTGCCGGGGCTGCAAACACAGATTCATTCACCAGACCAGCATCCTTCTCCAATTCAGCTTTGGTGGCGGTGATGTGGATGGCATCTTCCAGGCTGATCTCGCCGAGTTTTTGCACATTCATCTTCATGGTCGCGGAACAAAGAATGGTAACTCTGCGAGATGGAAGAATGCCATCTAGCATCACACCCTCAGCATTCTGCTTCTCCAACTTGCCAGCCCGGATTTTGTTGACAATGGTCCGGAGATCCTCCTCGAAGCCCATTTCCATCATGCGGTCACCCTCGTCAAGCACCAACCAACGAACAGTACCAACGTTCAAAGTCTTGGTATTATCGAGGTGGTCAGCCAGTCGACCAGGAGTCGCAATCAGGATATTGACGCCTTTCCGTATCCTCGCCTTCTCGGACTTCTTGCTCTCCCCACCATAGACGGTCGTGCAAACCAGCCATGGGGCACAACGTAACACTTTCTCCAAGACCACGGCAATCTGTTTGCACAATTCGCGGGTTGGTGCCAAGATTATAGCAAACAAGCCGGAGTTGCGATGAACCTTGGTCTGCTTGGGGGTCCCATCTTCGTTCAGGCTCAGAGACATAATCCTGTGAACAATGGGCAATAGATAGGCCAGCGTTTTCCCTGAACCTGTCTCTGCCTGGAGAAATGCGTCGCTATCTTCCCGGATCAATTGCGATATGGTGTTTTTTTGGATGGCCGTGGGTGCCTTCAGCTCAAGCTTGGTAGTCAGGTGTTGGGCAAGACGACGCGACAGTCCGAGGTTGTGGAAGCTCGCAGCTTCCTCAGATAGCGGGGCATTGGACGGCTTGAGCGGCTCTGATGGTTCCTCAGGCGCATGTTCGAAGTCGGTGACGGGTGCTGGGAGTGAGCTGAACAGTCTTGACGTGATGTGGCTAGTTTTGACGGGATGGGCTAGGGCTGGCTTCGCGGTGTCGTGGGTCGTCTTGGGTATCTTGGCCTGTCTGTTGCTATCGCAATCCTCTGTTCTTGATCTTTTTCCCGGTCTATTTAGCTCGCGGTTCTCAATCGATGGAAGAGACACGGACGAGACGCCATTCTGTGGGTTATGTTGGCTTTGGGGGTTCTGCAGGGCCTGTTTCGCGCTTCGTTGAGCCTTGAGTCGGTCTCTCCAACGGCCGCCTTTAAACTTAACCGGAGCCTTTATCGGGGCATCGCCCAGCTCAAAATTGAGAAGCATGCCATCGTCCGCCATGGCTGCTGTGGTGATGCCCCGGATCGGGAGTGAAACGCGATGAAGTTGCTGTTTTGGAGAATTGGCAGAAAAAAGTTGGAGGATGCAGATCGTCCCGCCGCATGCATGTCATCCCAGTGAAAGTCAGACCGCCTTCTATATCTGGCTAGTGTGTCGCTCTCCGTATCTTATCTGGACCTGTCTTGTAATCCCCCACCCAGATCTCCGGCGCGTCAACCGTAAAATGTTTCCGACTTCTGCGGACCAAGTTTCTCATGGGATCAGATGAGAAACAGTAGGTAAGCAGACTTGCGCATCAGTTCCGCTCCACTCTAGTGTGTAAGCCGATTTCTTTCGATACCAGAATGGTGTCTCAGATGCGCGATGCCATGCTCGTCTATACATCCCTCTGTCTGCTAGCTGATACCGAGCTCATGTCATCAGGAACTTGGAAGAATGCGTGAACCTGACAGGCTCGCCTCTGCCGCTTCCGCGCGTCCGCATCTACATTCATAAATGAAGGGATCATGAGACCTTCGGTGTTCCCACAACCCATCTTTAGATCGTCTACTAGCTGAAATACAGCCCGTCCTCATCTGCGTTGGAGCTGGGCTATCCCGAGGGACTCCCAACTTTCAGGCTCGGGACTGCTCTTAGTGTATTCCACACAAACAATATCCTCTTCTTCTCTGGACAGGTTCGGTCATTTCGGCGCGTATCGGAGAAAAAATGACTACTAGTAATCTGATCAGCTTCTGTTGGCTGCTTCAAGCAGCAACTGGGTAACACAACCGCGCAGTGGTCGATGTTGGTTGGTTTATATGCATTTGGACTTCCCCAAAGCACTCCGATCACCATAATAACTACCCACATCCGGCTTACGAAGTGACGGGAATTGGCACATTCCTCCGCTGTGATACCCTCTAGCCACTTCCTTTTGCAATTGCCATTACATCGGGGTTCCGGACCTGCGGGAAGCTGCCACTGAACACAGAATTAAATTCTAGGCCGCACCCGTCCGACGCTGAGTCCGAGAATGCCCCCGGGATCTGCGTTTCAACCCCTCAACGTTCTACGGCGTCCCACGCTCCAGGCCAACATGAGTGCCCAGTTTGCTGCTGTCGCCGCTATCGCCGGCATTGGCGCCTATGTCCTCTACTCGCGCCAGAGCAAGACCGACATGTCACACAAGCCCATCTTCAGCAGCTTTGGTATTCGCAAGCTTCGCCTCCATAGCACCGAGATGATCAATCACAATACCAAAAAGCTGCGTTTTGAGCTTCCTGACCCGAACCAACCCAGTGGGCTTTCACTTACGTCGGCCTTGTTGAGCATCTCTTTCCCCAATGGCAGCTGGCGTCCGGTCTTGCGACCATACACGCCCACTAACGATTTGTGTATGCAAGAACCCGCCTGAAAACTGCCTTGTGACCTCGGACACCCGAGTGCTAACTCTCTTCCGTCGCAGCTGAGCCAGGGTTTATTGAGCTTATGGTTAAGCTCTACCCGAACGGCAAGGGAAGCGGCTATTTGCACTCTCTCAAGCCTGGGGACACTTTGTCTTTCTTGCCTATCCCAGGTCTTGCCTGGAAGCCAAATCTGCACCCTCATGTTGTTGGCATTGCTGGAGGTGCCGGCATCACACCCATGTACCAGCTAGCGCGTGGCATCCTGAAGAATCCCGACGACCACACCCGCATCACCATCGTTTGGGGTGTCAACACGGAGGCCGACATGTTTTTGAAGGACGAATTTTCCGAGCTCGAGAAGAAGTACGGCACTGACAGATTCAAGGTGGTATATGTTGTTGCATCTCCAGCATCGTCCAGTGCTCCGTACGAGAAGGGATTTGTGACGGCGGAAATGCTAGAGAAGCATGGGTTGAGCAGCAAGGAGGAGAAGAACCGCGATGCCAGGGTGCTTGTGTGTGGCCCTCCTCCGATGGAAAAAGCTCTCAAGGCCAAGGAGTGGGGCGTGTTGGCTAAGCTGGGATATAAGCCAGATCAGATTCATACTTTTTGAGTCTGGTTCTAGGATAATGTTGGGTGACGGCTTTCTTTTGTTCGCTTTGTAAGATACTACATGGCATGGGCATTTGGCATTCTATGCAGTAGAGTGGTAAAGGCAATCAGTATGGTTCTCGTGCTATTATTGGGTAGTGACTCTGTGGGTTGGCTGGTTACACAGGTCATGCAGGGTGGGACTGTCTTGAGCCCATCCTATCGACAGCACCCAATTGAACTTTTCTTTTTCAAAGACTCTCTAAGGCTTTAAGTATTCCTCACTTGTCCTTGTCTCTTGATATTTGGACTTGCATGTGAGGCCTTACGCAGATCAAGTCTTGAAACGATATTCCAGCTGGCTACATAATCAACTCTTTCATCTTAAACATGGAGTAACCGAAACTCAATGGACGAATTAGAAGTTTCAGTGATTTCAGTTTTTTCTCATAATGTTTCCTCTAGCAATATTGTACAAGTGAGCCTTACTTAAGTCATCTGACCTTCTCTACTCCTCTCCGCTACGTGCATCACGGTCCATCTAGTCTGTGCTCTTCTCAACTTTCTCAAGACCACAGACCCAGCTACTGGGCTGGCCACAGGCACGAAAAGCCAAATACCCCTACCGTTCTCAAAATCTAGTGCATATTCCGTAGGTTGAGAGTCCAATCACTCTCCTCTGCGTACGATCACACTCACGGCATCCCCATTTTGCCAGCATTGAGACCAGCTGACTCGCACGATTCACAATATCTATTACGATTCTTCTAAGCACAAGCTGTCTCAGGAAGGGGCATGGATTCGTTGGCGTGATGGAGAATGGGAGGGCAAGGTTCATTTCAAAGAATTAACAGTCATTTGGCCGTCCGGCTGGAGGAAGTCAAGGGCGAGAAGGATGTGAAGAACTACGTGGAACGCACGCTTGGACAGAAGGAATTTTAGAATGGACTGACAAATGAGGTCAAGGGCCAGAATGAGATGGAGAAGGAAGAGTAACTCTGGGGCTTGCTGATTGAGAATTGCTGACTTTATCGCCACACGGGAGGCGTGGTTCATTGATCAGGAGTTTCGTGTTGTCTGGGACAAGATGAACTTCGGGCATGAAGTTGGCGAGGTGGAGCTGCAGGTTGTTGAGGATGGGCCTTTGAGTGACGAGGAGAAAGTAGACATTACGGTGGTGATGTACCGGAGGATCGATGAGTTTATGGAATGCTACAAGCGAGCAGGGGGTATGAAGGGCGCAAAGGGGAAGTTGACTGCTTAGTTTGACACGGTCGAGAAAATGAAGGATGCTGAAGAGGAAGCAAAGCGGAATATCATGTATTGAATGGGCTGATTGGATAACCTTCAATGCGAAGTATTGTCAGTACACAAGGGTAATGATAAATGCTGGACTGCATGGAGGTGTAAGCCCGAGTTTTCAAGCCATACGTTATCAAATCCACAGCCAGCATAACAAAAGTGATAATTCCTTTGTCAGTGATCAGTTAGGGCTTCTGGAGGTCTCTACCTAAAAAGACAGGATATGTGATGACACCGTTACACTGCCAGATCATGTCATAGGATTCAAGTTCATCTGTTATACAGCTACTGCTCAGCGAGCCTTAGTGGAAGTCTGGGACCCAGGATTTGCTCTATCTTATGTAGTCACCTTTTGCTCTCCCTGATTCAATTGAATCCACTCTTTCCTGGATTCCAGCGCTTCAATCAAACTTGAAAGGTCAATTGGTTATTGGATGTGTCAATCTGGTCATAAAAGTTAAGAACTTCCTCGTCGGCCTTTCGGCATCAATGAACTTCAACCAACTCTGCGTTTCCCTTGCTTTGACCATGCCGCTCAAGGATGTCGGGGTTGAGTTGTAAAATTTTTCTATATCTCTGATCAAAAATCTCGGCTATGTCATCGGTTTTGTCAATGCTTCTGTTCAGTACTATTTCTCTGGCCAGTTCGCAAGGGTGCTTGAAGCACAAAACCAGAAAAGGTTCGCTAAACTTGAGTGTCAGCAACTTCAGCTTTTGGGTTCAACATACGAACTAAATGGGGACGTACAACCTGCTTAAAGCCTTGGGCCTACTCTAGCTGTCGAGGAAATCCATCCAAAAGCATAGGCTGGCCAGGAGCATCCCTCAAGCGAGCCTGAATCACCAGAAGAAGCCGTTCCAGGGGTAGCGGCTCCCCGCAGTGAACATTGACGTGTATGACTTCGTCTGCAGCGTCGTTTGAAATACTGCCGAAGCATCTCACCAATGGAGATGTGCGCAAGAGAATATTCTTCGGCCAATCTCTTGCATCGAGTTCTCTTGCCAGCGCTATGGGTGCCTATTTGTGTTACTGCACAGTGCTCCGAATACAGGCTGTACGACTCTGAGAGTGCCATTTACCAATAATGTAGATAAATGGAAAAACCTCTGTGTCACCCAGGGGTGCCATATCGGTATAGATTCGTTTGGCGAACTTCTTATCTCTGATATTGGCTTTTCTAGCTCTTTCGGATATAGTTTGAGTGTCTTCGGCCGTCCTTGAATAGGTTATGAAACTGTCTCTTAACTGATGTCCGTTTGAGTCAGATTCATCGTCTGCATTTCGCGACGACACTCCATTCCTACATATATGTTAGAGCTGAATCCACTACTAAACTCCAAGCAAGCTTCATGATAAAATCTTCATTCTGTTGACTTTTGGGAAAGCATCTTGCTCAGACCGATGTTAACAGGCCTCAACGCGGTATGTTCTTAGTCGATATGTGCCCTGCCGACTTAATTCAGTTAGAAACAATATTCTCCAGTGATACGAGCCTTCAAGAGAACCTATATCAAACCTGCAGAAAGACGGGAGACTGCGTAGTGATACACGGAGTGATCATATTGTCAATTTGAGGGTCTTCGAGAGCCATCAGGAGTGTTTTCTGGAAGAAGTATGCGCTTCTAAGATGGTAATCTTTCTGCTAACATCTCGGTCTTTACAGTGATGTCTTTCAATCTTTTAGAATTTGCTAGAGTCTGCCTCAGTTCAGTTCAGCAATGCACTGTCAGAATAATCTTCAGCTTGTAGATCGTTGTCATGAGAATCGTCTTTAGTTATCTGTTGCTCCTCAAGCTCATCGCTTCTCACTGGATCAAACATGGTCGCCGCAAGATCCCCATATCTGTCAACTATCACTTCTCGCAACGAAGCAACTAAGCAACTACTGCTGTGCCTTCTCTTTCCACATAATAACTACTTCGCATGTAGAACCTCTCAAACGACAGTTTCAAGCACTGCGTCTGATCTTTGAGGCGTGATACGCAAGGTTGACCTTCCCGCGGGAGAACCGTTCCTCTATCCCAAACTGTTGAGCGAAGTGATTGTATTTTGCAAGGAAGAACTGAAGCTTGAGTCTTTGTCAATTGTCAGCAACGGAAGCATGATAAATGAGAACTTTCTCCGAAAATATGCCCTGAATATCGATATTCTAACTGTTAGCTGCGACTCCTTCGATGAGAGACTGTCAAGGTCATTGGATGGAGTACTGGACACCACAATCACGTCAAAAAGTTGTACCAAAATGCATCCTGATGCCGCAAGTACTGGATTATGTTACAGATCAACACTGTGGTCAATTACTGCAATGTCCACGAGGACATGAACAGGCATTTCTTCGAGCTTGAACCGTTCCGATGGAAGTGCTTTCAGATTCTCATTGCACCCGGAGAGAACGATTCGAAAGAGATACTCCGCAACACTCAACGGTTTACCATTACAGATGACGAGTTTAACGCATTCTGCAAAAGGCATGCTGCGCAAAAGTACCTGGTACCAGAGTCCAACCAAGTCAGTAGCTTTCTAAATCGGATGAGTACCTGAGGTTTTACGACAAGTTAGGTAAATACACGTCGCATTCTATTCTCGAGGTTGACGTGCAGAAGGCTCTGGAGAGTGTACCCTGGGATGAGGATGCCTTCTTGAACAGGGGAGGGCTCTATGACTGGACGAATCAGGCCTGCACCTTAGTCAATGACAGAAACGGCTGCAAAGAACTCGGAACCTAGAATGGTAATGCATCGTCCTCACCGACCATCGACTGGGAGCCTAGGACCATATACAAAGACGGAAGCTTACTGATTTCTCTCAACGTTCCTACATTAGAACCTAACCCGCTCGTCATCTCATGGCGGACTTTCTGTTCGGTAACTGCTCGGTGTAAGAAATCTCGCTTCGGACTTCAATTTTATGATGATGAAGCACTTTTACCACACTTCGGAGAATTTCTGGCTTTCATATATTTTCCTGCCGTTGTGCTCTCTCTTGGTTATTCTTAGACTACGGAGCTTGATGGCCGGATTGTATGTAAGTGCCGCGAGCTCCGCCCGCATTTCTGCGACGGAAGGTTTCACAACTTTGAAGAGGGCCCAAACCGCACACTATGGCTGCGACGGTGAGTTTAGAATGGACCAATTTCGTTCGTATTAGAGTTAAGGCTGGTTCATAGAGAGCTTCCCAATTGTCTCTGTTACGCGAACCCAAAGCTTTGGGATAATACAGAGGAGCTGGAGGGTTGGAGAAACCCGCAGTGTGAGTTGCGAGTCACAAATCCTTTACTTGAGGATTCAGCCAGGCAGGGTTGCCAGAAAACGCTTGGGATACTTCTTGAGTGCACAAATGTAGCCTACGTTTAATATTAGCCTTCAGGGTTGTGAACATAAGTTTAGTCCAAGCAAACAGTAGATAGCTAAAATTGCCCGTGAATGTTGTGAGAGGTCGACCGATCCTTAAGGTGACCCACCCAGCATGCCGAAAGTGGGGAGCTGTACCGCAGCACTGGCATGGGTATGATGTATCCAAATTCCAGACCAGGCTTGCATCAGCTCAATTTAACAGGGACGAGTAGCTCAGGGGTAGAGCAACCGGCTGCAGTCCGGTAGGTCACGCGTTCAAATCGCGTCTCGTCCTTCTCTTTTGCATCTTATAAACTACTTTTTGCCCTCTTCAACTCCTTCGCACTAAGCGATTGGTGGTCACCTGGATTTCTGTCGATCATCCTCAAATTGACCCTCCCCTTTCTGCTCGAGCCGCTGATCGATTAAGTTTTCTCTTGATATTCGTCGCTGCGGCGCGCTAGGTCTGGCTACGTTTCCTCCCCATGATGTACCTTTTTTTTTACGATCAGGCCTTGTGTTACAGCAAGAGATTTCTTGCGCCTGCCCAGAGCCTTTCAGCGAAGATTCAAGGCTGGCCTGCTCAACGAACCAGTGTCCAATAGCAAGCGAGTGGCTCTCGGGATCGGTCCCGAACCAGTCTAACACATGCAGCTGCATCAACCGTTGGTTCCAGCACCGTCGTGCTTACATCTGGGGAAAATAGCCGCAGGCCTGGGGTGTGGGTGGTGAGTTTGGGTGCGTGCCATTACCCCTCCCTTCCTGTGCTGCGCCTGCGGCACTGCGACCAGCCACTGGCCACTTCATCGGCGCAGGCCTGACCCTCGATTATTTTTCGAACATTTGTGGCTCAATGCTGCTATTTGAAGAAACGAGTGATATGTTAGCATTTAGCTTTGTGCAAAGGGGAAAAACTGCAAAGCTCTTGCTCCTCGATCCTAGCTGTGCCGACCTACACTGCTGCTCGGCCCGGTCAAACTTCGTGGGGGCCACGAACTGAATCAAGAGGCTGACCTGTCTAGGCAGAATGTGGAGCCTAGGCCATCCGACGCAAAGACTGTAAGGATCTTGCGTGGAAGAGACCATCAAAGCCAACGTCGAGATAGTCAGAGCCAGTGTAGAAGGTGGCCGGCGAGCAACATGGAACCTTCCGGTGCTCTCGCACTAAGTTTTTAGCCAAGTTGCTTACATACTATTTACTTACTGTACGCAGAGCACATGCCACGCAAGGCTCGATTTTTTGGATGTTGCACAGCTTCGCAACCTGTCCTGATTCTTTGCAAATCCGCCTTTCCGGCCCAGTTGTTCCGGCCCCCTAAGGTTTAATCCGCTGACTTAACCAAGATCGGCCTACCCATCTGGATGTTTATCGAGCCTAAGGCTGCAAAGACAGCCACTGTCTTTGATGGAAGGACGGAGCACGAGTCTGTTGCTACTGTGTAGATACGAGACACAAGACGCATGTCATTGTGCTGGGGCTGCCCGAAGTCTACCCAGCTTAATAACGTGCATTTCTTTCATTTCAAAGTCCTAGGTCCTTCGTTTTTTTTCTTCATTGACCCAGCTTCTTCGAGAGTCAGCTGTGATTGACCCTAAAGTCTCTCATTCTCCTCTCTGCCCCATCAGCTGGGCCCTCACATTTCGATCCCCAGACGCAGCTGCGGCATTTGCACGATCACGATCCTATCTGGAGCTGAATTTGGCAAGCAAGCATCTCAATTGCTTCGTTTGAGGGTTCTCGCCACGTTTCAACAGGCCAGAGCTTGACCCCTAGTTAATGCGCACTTAGCTTTTTGGAAAGTCCGGAGCGCCATGGAGCAACAATCCCTCCCAGAGCAATCACCTCCGGCCTACTTCAACAACCGATATCATCATCAAGGAATCTACCCTAGTCCTCCCGGAGAGGAGCGTCGTCCTTGGGACTTCGACTCCCCAACAGCATACCTCGGCGCTCAGACCTCTCCTTCATCTCCCCCCACAGCAGCATATGGCGTTCCTTATATCCCATTTCCTCGGCCTCGTCAAGATCTTGGTGCCGGTGAAAACACCCCAACGTCCAGTGTCGGACTCGGCATCGATGCTGTCGCTCCTTCCCCGGGCTATCCCTTGAATCCACTCAAGTCTATCCAGGATCCTTATCAACTAGATCCCAACGAGAGCTACGATCAATCGAAGGGAAGGATTTTCCAGAGTGAGCGTCTCCTTTCCAGTCCCGAGGATATAGCTGCTCATGGTCAACACTATCCAGACGTCAATCGTTCTCGACGCCATCCAAATTCATCACGATCGTTCCCCCCTTCCTGGAGGTGGAGGTGGGTAGGCAGTGCATGGCCGCTCTATTCCACGTTCTGCCTTGGTATCATCTTCGCTGGGTGCCATCATTCTCTGTACGATCGTCTTGATGGGAGGGAGGCAACCGACCAGATTAACATGATTCGCTGGGGTGGTCTGTTTTCGTATCTTTCGAAGGCTTGCTTGGTGGCGTCTGTTGTCTTCACTTACCGCCAGCAAATCTGGGCGACCGTAAGGAGGAAGGCCTTGAACCTTAAAACAATCGATAGCCTCTTTGCGGCTGTAGATGAACCAGCTGCGTTGCTGAACAAGGATTTTCTCAAGGAGGCAAAGCTCGCTGTGACTTTAGCAATTCTAGTCTGGTATGCTTTTATTGTGGTCTAGTTCTGTCTTTCTCGTCATCTTGGTGAATTCGGCTAATGCCTGCTGTCAGGCTGTTCCCCCTTACGGTCATTCTTACCCCAGCCACATTAACCGTCGGCCCTATCGAGCTCAAGAACGATTCCGCCATATGTTACGGTGTGAGGACCCTAAACTTCGAAAACGAGATGCACAAGAACTGGAGGAAGGAAGACCGGATTCGCGGGTACCGCGGCGTTTCCGTTTCTCTATGGAATTGCACCCTCCCTGATTCCGATCAATTCCCTGATGAGCCTTTCAACAACACATACTTTGACTATTGGACAGGAAGTAGCTTCCAAATCGACTTGGTTATGTCGCGAAGCGCCTTGATGGGAACCGTTATTCCGATGTCGAATGTAGCGCTCGAGACCTGCGGCCCTGGGTGGAATTGCACGTACAACATCTCTTTTACCGGACCCGGTTATAAGTGCGAAGAACTTGCTCGAGGTGCTCAGCTTGACGAAGAGAATATGAGGAAGAAAGGTGTGCCTTTCAACACAAGCGACCTCATCCCTCGTGGAAACTTCAGCTATATAGCTCATACCAAGCTTGGCGATTACTCTCCCCAACAGATGGAGAATTACACAGAAGGCACGCCGGGTGCTCCTAATATTACCCCTCCTTGGCCGGAAAATTTCGGGGCCTTCAGAACAGAGCCTCTCCTCTGGATCGGCTATTCTATCGCAACACCAAAAGGCTCCGACAATGGTACGAAAAAGCCACCTACGGAGAAGAGCGATTCAAGATGGAACATCGCCTTCGAGGCATCTGTGCATCGCTGTGAGCACTGGCTCGCTGAATACACGGTGCAATTCAACCAGACTCTCGAAACCCAAACCACCAAGGTCATCAAGCGCAAGTTTCTCCATCGCATCATTGACACTGAATATCTCCCCGACAAACCAGCGAATGATGGAACCTGGGACAACACAACAGCTGTCCCAGAATCTAATTATGTGTTCCCTTTGGACGTTGAAAGGTACCGACTGATTGCGGCATATCACTCAGTTGGCAGCATATTCCGCCGCTTTCTCAACGGAACCATTCAATACTTTCCCTACGCGAATCCAGCTACTGATATTACGAAAACAAATCTGATTAACAAAGATATATACCTTCCCTGGCCGAATCTCATCGAGAACATCCAACACCTCTATGAGAATATGACGCTTTCTATGCTTTCCGACCCAGAGCTGGTTGCTGTGTCCTGGGCTCACAACCGCTCACGCTCTGGAGTCACCGAGAAAGCCCTAGAACCATACAACACCACGGGCTACAATTGTACCAAGACTCGCATTGTCAACGCCTACATATATAACCGCCGCGATTTGTGGATTGCCTACACGATCGCAATTGTTGTAACCCTTCTCTCCGTCATCCTCGGTGCGGCATCACTAGCACAGAACAATCACCATGTTCGCGATGTCCATGTCTCATCCATCGTTGCCGCCACACGTGCCCCCTGCCTGGATAGCCTGCCGTGGAAGAGCTCCAAATGGGGGGAAGTCCCAAAGGAAATTATGGAGACTAGGCTGGGATATGGGGTCATTGTTGACTCAGGTCCGAACGGCACGCCCGCACTAGGACGGGTCAACACGGACGGAAATGCGATATCCGGGAAGGTATATTATGGGTTTGCCCCTCCGGAGGTGTTGAAGGTCAGTGAGTCGGCGCTTGGCCGGAACAGGCCTAGATCGAGGATGAGCATTGTAAGTTTTAGAACGTGGGATTCTCGCCATGGTCGGTAAAGTGGTGATGACTTATATCATGCAATTTGGTATTGGGACGGTTTAATCTACACTTGGATCATTTCTCGGATTCATTTAATGTCTTTCTAGCTGCAGTGTGTGTCGATGTTCAACAATTCGGTCACTCTGAGCATGTACATGAACAGTGTCCGAGGAGAATCGCATCAAATAGTGAGGCTTATTGGGGTATTTTGGCATAATATGATAGCAATAACTTGGATAATAACACTTATGAAGATGAGATAGGCATGTATATTTCCGTGAATCGCTGATCTGATATACCTAGCCACCCTCTGTGTAATGAGTAGTAGTGTTTTGAGTGAGTGAGCGGTTTCCTGACATCTGCTTACTAATCGCCAAGACCTCGCCTCATCACCTTACCGCGCATCCTTCCGCGTCCGCCTGCCGCGTCGCACGATCCGCGCAACTTGGGCAATGGTTCAAAAGTACAGCATCAGCGCTTTGTGCCGTGGTTGTGTTAACAGAAGTATGGCGATAGCTGAGTTACACTTTAGCAGTTATTTGGCATCTAGATGATTCCAATAATTATTTTTTCCGATACATTACCATCGGATGTTGAACACGAATTTCAACTCTTAAATGAGATCCCGAGCACTTATTCCTTGCGTGGGCATGTCACTGTACATGCCAAAGGACAGGGCGACTGGATCGATAGCGCGTCGCATTATACACGTTTCAAGCGATTGGCATAGACCGTCCTTGTTACCACGAACCTAGTCTATCACCTGCCTGGTCCTTCGTCTCAAGACACCAAATGCCTCGGCAACTACCATGGAAAGTCAAAGGCGATCCTGGACGAAAGGCATCCTCGAGTTCGAGCACTGTATCTAGCTTGGTTGGTCGTAGCTCTCCTGCTATCCGCCGCCCAAAAAAAGAATCGACTCCAGATCTGCCAAGGAAGTCAGGACGCAGCTTGGTCTTTGATGCAGATAGGTCACCGACCAGCTCCCCTCCTCCATCGGAACCCCCTAAGGAAGAGTATGTATGAACCTCCAGTAAAATTTCATCATTCTAGCCGCTTATACGGTGACAGGTTCATGATTGAGGGAGTAGAACATGACGATAAATACCGAATGGTTGAGGACGAGCTTCTTGCCATAGCAGGCCAGTTCACCAGACACCTCCATGCTGCCGAGTACCAGCGACTCAAGGACCTTTCCCGGTCCAGAAATGCGGAAGCCATCCACAACATCTCGCGTCCTATCACTGCAAAGATGAGCGACCTGGTCAAGCGCCGGTATGCTGCCCTCGACACGGCTGCCAAACAGCAGAAAGGCTTGACTCAGATCCTGGGAAAGAGAAAAGACAGGGAATGTTCTGTGTCACCGAAGAAGCCGATTGCCACAGCACTGCAGGACTTGTTGGAGAGTCCTAGGAATCAGATTGTGCCTGTACCATTGCCTCTCCCTCGCACGACCTCCAGGCACAGAGATCGCAGTCCTTCCATGTCGCTAAGAGCCACTATCAGCCGAGTCCAAGGTGGCAGCACCATTCCAAATGCTGCAGGAGATCGGAAGGATGCATACGTTTCCAAGTTTACACATGAGGCTACTTCTGCAACAAACGACGGCGATCTTGACGTTCCAGCTTGTCGGGCATCGAAAATGGTGTCGCTGCCATCTGGAACTAGCCAGACATCTAGAACAGCAAAGTCACCTGGTTTAGGACAGCTTATCCACCGTACTGAACTTAGCCCTTCCACGAACCCATTTACTCAGTTCTCTGCTAAAACAGGCCTGGTCAGAACCCTTCAAGAAATCTGGAAAGAAACAAGCAACCGATCAACCGTCAAGCAAGAGCCAGAAGATGAAGAGGAGGATTTCTTTGCCCGATTAAGGGCAAGGAGAGTTGAGCAGAGGCGTCGTCGCGAAGCAAAACGGCAAGAGCTCAAAGCCAATCCCGAAAGTCAACCGACAAAACTGGATGAAATTCCATTCATATAATTCCGGCAAACTAAAGACACATGTAACTGTTCGAAAATGCTAAATGTTCCATAACACCATCCCACTTATCACTGGTTAAGACACCAACACCTCCTCCACTTCACTCCTCCTCGAATGGAGTTTCAAATGGAACCTCCGCTTGTGGGGTGATGCGGGCCAGGTGGCGGCGAGCACCGTCCTTCCAGTCAACAAGCGCTGAATGCTGGGTGACACGGTTGTCCCAAACGACGACAGTGCGCTCCTCCCACTTGATGCGCGCCTGGAAGTCGGCACCGTATGCAAGGTGATCATACAGGAACTTGAGGATCGCCTCGGACTCCTCCTTCTTCAGGCCAACAATGTCGCGGGTGACTATGTCTCCTGGTTAGTCTCAACATGTCAGAGAAAATCGGTGTGTTCACTTACACTGAGGGTTGACGAAGAGCGCCTTCTCGCCAGTAGCCGGGTGTGTGCGGACGATAGGGTGCTCATTGATAACGGGCTCACGGCGCACGATGCCACCACGAGCACGCGAGGCATTGGCCTGCTCAACAGCCGAGTGACGAGCCTTCAGGCCGTGCAGACGCTGACGGAAGGCTGGGCTAAGCCGCTTGTAGGCCTCGACAGCGTCGACGAAGAGAGTGTCTCCGCCAGCCTCGGGCTTCTCCAGCACGTACAGGAAAGTCGTGCCGGGCGGCTGGCGCTCGTACGAGACGTCACTGTGCCAAGCTACGGTGCTCGTGCGGTTGGCAAAGTACTGGTCAATAGTATTGTCGCCGGCGCCACGGTGAACCAGGTGAATCTCAGGGAAGCCCTTGGGGGCGCCCGAGGTTGGGTGGATGTGGTGGCTGTAACGAGTGTCAGAGATCAGCTTCTCTAATCCAGTCGGGCACCGATGGGCACGTACCGGCCGAAATATGAGCCGAACTCAAGGAGCTGCTCAATGGGCAAGTCGACGAAGTCCTGATCGCGGAAGGCGACAACCTTACGCTCAGCCACGAAGCGAGCCAGCTCGTCCTTGCCGGCGTTGCTGAGCTTGCTGAGCTGGATACCGCGAACCTCAGAGCCAATTGTGGGCGTGAGATGGGTCACCGTGACCTGGCCTTTGGGCAGAAGGTTCGGATAGGTCGGGTCGGCATCTTTGCCATGCTCATAGTGCTCAAACGGCTCGAGCGGAGGGTACTTCTCATTGGGGTCCCAGGTCGGGAGATAGTGCGGGTACTGCCGAGTTGAAGTCAGACACCCTAGGTTATTCTTATCATAGAAAGGGATTCGGATTACCTTTGCAGCCTGGTATCCCTTGAGACCGGATTCAGCCTCAGGGTCGAACTTAGGGGCAAGCTCTTTGTATTGGCCGGTAAGGATGCTAGTCTTGAAGGCCGAGGTCTCGGGGATGACAACGGTCTGGGTCTCAACTGCAGCAGGAGCCATTGTGGTATGATGATATCAAACTGAGTTCGACGTTTGGTGTTTGTTTGAAGTTGTCTGCAGCTGCTGTGATCCTGATGGTCTCTGCTGATGGTGAACAAGACATCTAGCAAGCGGGCAGAACACTCTTATATATATATGCCGTTCTCCAACGACATCACCACCTCAACGGCACGGCTTGTAATCGTTAAATTGGAGAAGATTTGATGGCAACTTGACATGGATGCAATTGCGCAAGTGTCATTTGTCCCAATCACGCCAACCGCCCAGAACATCCCCGTGTGTTTTTCCCTTCACTGCGCAGCATACAACTAGCACCGCAGCACATCACGCAGCACCGCATCCCCCCAGTCCCACGTTTTTGCAACGGCTACAGAGCATTTTGCTCCGGTAGCTTGGGGACGATCCGACGCGAAACCGACCGTTCGGGGGTGGTTGCGTGGGTGATGCTAGACGCGGAGCCGATCGCGTCATCGCGTCGCCCACGGTCTTACACTGGCGAACCGCACACGTTTCACAAGCACGCCATCGTTCTTAGGTTCTTACGATACTTTAAGTCCGGGTTGCATCGTAGTCAAGGCACGGAGATAAGATTTTGCTTGCTGATGGAGAGTATCACGACTGCAGGCACCATCGCACTGGTGATGAATTGGTCGTGCCATCACGAGCTCGAGTTTGTTTTAAAGTGAACCGGTTATTTGAATAAATTAGTCATTTTTCATCGGCATTCAACCAGGAAAGCAGTTTCTGCAAGTTTATGTTGCAGTTTCGATATGGTGACTGAGCGATGGCAACATCTGCGAGGATCTCTCCACTGCTCAATGCACGAACACTCAAGCTGAGGGGCTCCCTGGGCCAACGGACTGCATATGCTTTCTATCGGAGTGCTGACTTATCCGAATGTTACCGGCTAGTTCTCTTTGATGCTATTTCTTAAGACTCTTCCATGCGGACGAGATGCCATGGCTGGCCTGCTTCACCCAAACAGATGGCTAATCTCTACAGCTAGCTTACTCCTCTCTCATTTCCTCACGGATGCCCATCGTTTTTGGCAGAGACTGCATCTCCAAGCCTGCTTATTCCTTCTGAAAGTACCCTCCATGTCCGAGTTTAGTTTGCTTCAAAGAATTTCAATGCATGCTGTTGCAACTCATTGCATCTTGTGCGCTTTCATACATCACAGTCCACACATCATTAAGAGACGTAGAGACCCAATCTGTTCCTCTTATTCCCTCCTCAGTAGTCCATCTCAACTTATCCTGAGCTGGCGGTTGAAGTCCGGTTCCACCACATTGCTCACAAGATTGGCGCCAAACTCTCACAACTTATTTTCTGCCCAAGTCATTAGATCTGACAGATCTGCTTCAGGCTTTCCCCTCTTGCTTCCAATCATCCAGGGTATACCAAAATACCTAGCATCTCTGGCTTCACGGGTGATGTGCCCGAGCTCGGGAGATTTTTTTTTTTTTGAACAGCACCTAAACTAGCGTCAGTAGCGTTCCCAATGTCGAGTTGAGCCTTTTTTAGTGACATACCTTGTAGTACTCCTCTACCCAGGTTTCGGTAGCCAAATGGTCTAGCAGGTACCATTCCCGGGAAGTTTTGCAGCAGGCGCGTGGGCTGCTCATCAAATTCCAGAAAAACTGGGTGGACTTGTATGGATATGCTTAGCAGGATCGCTGGAATGATGCATCCTCGATCCTAGTCAAGCAAAATGGCCATTTTGGCAGAGTCACCATCTTCTGAAGCGATAATTGCGATGTTGTTGGAGCCAAACTTGCCATGCTCGAGCACGAATCGGTGGAAGGTTGGCTTACCGGGGCTTTCTTTTGGCAAATGAGTGAAAGAAGCTTCAGGAGCATCCGTTTCATTCGCACGATATCTGGCCCCGTTTCGACAGGAGACCAGCCTCCTAGGCAACGAGAATCGGCAATCTTCTGCATTGTCATCTCAATTTTTGCAATGAAAACGGCCAGGTAAAACTCGTATGTGGACTCGGGAATCTCTGACACTAAGCCTCGTCTCTGGATCCATGAAACCATGTATGAACTTGCTCGGGGAACGGAAGTTGAAAAGTGCTGCGAACACAGGCTGTGTTTAAGATAAGCAAGGGATATCTCCGCGTCAGTTGATTACACTCATCGAGCTTCACTTCTCCAGCATTGCATAGGATTCGTGGTGAGCTTAGAGCCCTCGCGTACATGGGCTTCCGAAGACAAAGGCTGTTGCAGAAGCCATCTGATCCCAACAGCCGCGAAGACCATTACCCCTCTTGTGCTAATATCCCTCTCGTCCGCCTCAGGCACAGGCTTTGGATTTTGCTGAACAGGAATCGACGATAAAGAAGACTCGGTGCCACTATGACGCCACCAGACTCCCTCAGGACGTGACACACGGACTCCTCGAATTTTAAATCGTGAGTCACTGTCTCAAGTATAATCTCGAGGCTACCCCAAAGATGTTCATTAACCTCCCAGGTAGAGAGCTGCACCAGGAGTTCTCTGCCATTTGATAGCCTGACATAAAAGCCGTAGTCGGAAATAACTTGTTAGTACTGTTCAGTCTAGAACAAAGCAGGTTTATAAGAGAAGCCAGCTACGTGATTAAAGGTTGACTCTTACCTCATAAGGGAACCATCATGGTACATAAGGCCAGCCCACAATTTCGACAATAAAAATTTCTTCAACTTCCTTAAAAAAAAGTTGACGGTCAAAGACTCGGTGAATTTCCTCCTCACCGTATTCTTCCTAAAACGGCCTGTCTTTCGAAGTGCTCATAGTGCCTTTGAGTTCACTCAACGTAGGAGACAAGTCATCATGCAGAATCTCAATGCAACAAAATTCCTTTTGTCTTCCAAGGTCGGATAGCTGCCAAAGGAGGATTCAGAACGTTGTGTAGGTTGACGCCAGCAAGTTTTTTTTTTTTTTTTTGAAAACCCAATCACAGTGGTTGGTTGAAAAGTGGAAGAACACAGAAGAGGAAGCTCGAGACAGTTTGGCCTGAAACTTGGCCAATTGCCTAAGGTCTCGAAAGAACGGGGGTTTTTCTGATCACTGAAGCAGCATGGACCACGAATCAGTACCGGTTTGACGGGAAAAATGTTAAAAGCAGCAAAGAAGCAGGTCAAACTCATTCACTAGAAGATCCAATGCAGGGAAAGGTTTCAAATGGGAGTTAAACTGGAGATGAGATCACAGGATTGTAGTCATCACTTGCATTCCATCTCATTGTCACAGACGAAGGCTACTTGATCTTAAGAATCTCAAAATGGCTTCTCGCGACTCTTGCGGCATTGTTTTTGATCTTTTGCTTGACAATGTCATCCAAATCCTCATTCCCCCGTTATGGAAACGAAGATAGACGAAGTGCATACGAAATGAAATCCCTTAGAGTGCTCAAGAACACCTGGCACTCTTATATCCATTGTTAAGACAGTGGATGGGTCAATAGCAAAAATTCCGATGAAAATTCAACAAGCATGACGTTTCACTATCCCCAACACGTGGTATGTTCCTTACCTCGTGCTACCAAGGCCGTCGTTTCCCCCTCAAATGCGAGATGGTTCCTCACCATGTGTCTGGGGCACACGGTCGTTCCTTCCTCTCCTTCTTGAAGTAATCAAGTGAGCGAAAAGCCTTACACATTACGGGTCTAATTTGGAAGCCCCCAAAACAGAGGCCACCCTACAATCTAATGCGTTTCCCTCAGGGGGACAATCAACGATCACATCTCTAACCTGCCACAGCCCCAACTTGGAAGGCTTCTATTCTCCAATCCCTCTTGGCTTCCCATATATACTGAACGGAAACCGACAATCACGCAACCATGAGTGACCCAGACCAATTCAATCCATACATCAGCAATGGAACCTGTTACTACATGGCAGGGAATCGAACGCATAATTCTTTCCTGCCCTGCGGCAACTCTGCCCTCGGCCATGTGCACTGCTGCACCAGGGGTGACTGGTGTCTTGAAGCTGGTGCATGTTTTGATGACAGATATGGAACAACCTACCTCGCTGGATGCAGTGATCCTACCTACCAAGATCCGAGTTGCCCCGATAAGAGGTCGTACAAAGGTGTGTGATGCGGCGATACCTGTTTACTACTGATCCCATTAACTGTTGGGCTTGAATACTTATCTTACTTTCACGAAAGATTATCCATGGGCTGGCTTGATTAGGTGTGAACCCAATGACTGGTGAGATGTCCTCCTCCACTGCTGTGCTCGGAAACTCAAGAGAGATGTCTTCTATTTATCTTGTTACTTGAAGCTGACAATGTGTTCAAGGGTGGCCTGTGAAGAAACGGCTCGACCATCGATTATCACCAAAGGTGATAAATGTGACTGCCCAACGGCTGCCACTGATACCGAGAACGTAGCGTTCAAAACTGGAGAGCAAATCCCGCCCATTGGTCGGCTGCCAACATACCTTGGTGGCACTATCTCTTGGGTGAATGGGCATTTCCCTACAGCCTCGACCTTTCTGTCAACATATTCCACCACTACCACTACCCCGCCCGTTTTGACAACCGAGGGAAGTTTGGTAACACCTCCATCCAACTCCAACCTCAGCACTGGTGCAATCGTGGGCATCATTGTCGGTTCTGTTTTGGGTGCTGTGCTGATATTTGGAGTGTTGTCTGGTGTCTGGATCATCTTGCGTCGTCGCTCGAGCAAAGGCAACACCGAGACCAACAATCCTGGAGGGACCACTTCCGATACCTCAGGATTGAGTGACAAAGGACCCAGCCAGAGCGCGCAATCGACTCGTGCAGAGCTAGAAGGATGGTCTTCCCCATCCGAGCTGCCAGGAAACACGCTCCTGCAACAGCCACTAGCAAGTCATCCCGTCTTATCAACCACAACCACCTTAAATTTTCAACATCAAGCCCTCAGCACCAACACAGCACAGGGTTCATACCAGGGACAGTGTCAGGAGGAAAACCCTGGGCAAGAACCACAGAGTCACTATGGGAGAGGTGAAATTTATGAGTTACCAGCTTAGTACCTTTGGTGATCCTGGGAAGGTTGACGATGCATCATTTCAGAAGGTTGTGGCTGAAGATATGCCTGGAATCTTGCCGGTTCAATATTTGCTCAACGTTAGGCTGCAAAGCTTCTTTCTTTGAAGCTCGCAAAGGATTTCTCCAGGCTCGACAAATGTTCGATGCACCTCGATTTCTAACTAAGCAGTGAAACCGAGGTCATAACTGGGCAATTATCACTAACAGTAGCTCAGAAAAGCCGAGAGTTATCTTGTACTTCCATCAGTAGCTCAGAAAACACATACAATCAAAGGCTTGATCAAGGGCTATTCGAGGCTGTTGGTAAGCACTGACGAAAGACTTATATATAACGAGACGTCTTAAGAGTTCTTCAAGGTATCCACCTAAGCAACAAGGGTTGAGAGCTGTTAGGCCGGCCATGCGGCAATAACAATGGCAGCTTGCATATAGCGAGCTGAAACGGGAAAAGATTGCCCACAAAACGAGCCACTCTGCGCTTAGCAGCAGCCTATGTGTACTACTCAGCCCACTATCATCAGCCGCAACGGCCAAGGGTAGATAAGCTTTAAAATGGGTTTCCAGAACCTAACCAGCAGCCCAGCAGCTAAGTGAAGTGACATCCCTTTCTAGTGATTATCAAAAGCTCTTTGACACAGCGTATCGTCACCATCTGCGACCTTTGTCATGTCCATCCCTCAGAGACAAACGTAAATCCTTAATGCTTACAAGATGTTGCTCAGGGGCCCAATGGCTGGACGCAGGCGGCAGGCCGTATCAGCCATTGTTCTCGGCTTTTTTCTGTCAGTTCTATTGTTGACACATCTGACTTCGCAACCATATACCTCTGACAGGCTACCGAAATGGCAATCACCTTTTCGAGAGACAAATATTCCAAGCGTTTTGCCATTGCCTCTTGAATACAGCCAGTGTGAATCCGAAGGCGAATGTCCCTCTGGGATTTGTACGGACTTATTCTCTGCAAATTACATTCGCCAACTAGTCAATAACTCTCAGTCATATTGCGAAGATGGCGCTCCGTCAGATATTACATGTTTCCATACGAAGATTGACAGCAAGTCGGCTAGAATCGACTCATTTTGTATCGCCCGAGGCGCACACTTCGACGTATCTTCGACAAAATATATCCTGACTTGTCCTAGGAGAGACGACAGAAAGGAAGATAGAGCTGGATTAAAAATTCCTCTAGAGAGGATGCACCGATACTGGTATATGACAGGTCCAATATACATCTTCACACAGTTTATCCAGCTTGAGGCCAAAGCTCCTTTGGCTCCTTCGGACCTTCCAGCTAGCAGTCGGGGCTCTCTCTCAACGTACATTTCTTCCTCGCCTCCTCCACGCTTCCAACTCCTCGTGAAGCGCGAAGGCTGCGCCAATCTTTGGCACAGTTTGATGGAGATATGGTCGACAAGCATGACGTTTGATGCATTGCGCCTGGCTCCTGATCCCAAAAACCCAGAGCAGCCTCTGTTCCGACACCCGTTCGACTCGCAAGATACCCAAGTGGTTATCCTCGACGATCACCCCGACGGACCGTACTTTGATCTGTGGAAGATGTTTGCTCAAAGAGAGCCAGTCAGACTTAAGGATCTTCTTGTTGGTCAGCAGTTTGGTGTCAGAGCCCTGGAAGCGGAAATGGCACCAAATATAATCATCCCCCTTGCCGGGGGAAGTAATCCGCTGTGGCAGAACGACTGGGTGGACAGACCAGATTGCATATATTCACCCACGCTTCAGGTTTTCGCTCGACGAGTGTTGGAATTCTATAATATCGTTGGACCTGAGGCAGAAATAATCGCTCAAAAAGACATCATCAACCCGGCGATAACACTAACCTTTATCGATCGCCGCCAGACCCGTCGTCTGGTCAACCAAACGGCCCTCCTTATGGCATTAGGTGCTGCTGTCCCTGAATTCATCCAACTGAACATCCAGGCCGTGGATTTCGCAGAATATCCCTTTGATGAGCAGTTACGGATCGCCCATGCGACTGATGTGCTTGTGGGAGTGCACGGAGCAGGCTTGACGCATGCCATATTCATGAAGGGAGACACGAACGATTGGACAGGTGGAGGTGTTGTGGTGGAATTACAACCTGAAGCACTGAGAAGCCAGTGGGATGGTGGAACGCATGAAGGACCTGGACATGTGGGATTTAAAAACTTGGCAAGGATGCTGGCGTTGGGGTATCGAAGGATCGCTGTTAGGGAGGTTGTTCCGGCCGATGGTGATGATGAACAAAAGAAGAATTATTCGTGGCAGACAAATGACGTCGCTGTGGACGAAGAGGAGTTCGTAGGTGTCTTGTCAGGGGTGGTCCAACAGGTGTGGGAGAAGAGGCAGAGGGCTAGTCTCTCGGGGCAATGACATAGCATTAGACCTTCTTGATTCTGGTAGGCCGGTCAAACTGTGGGAAACCGCTATATAATCGAATCGGTCTGGTAGTATTTGCAGGCTTAGCAGAACGTACGGGAGCCACGTCCAAAGTATAGAGTCCAGTGTTTTCTTGCCCTTCATCACTCAGGAGCTGGGGGCAGTAAACATTCTTGGCAACAACCCTAACCCGCAGATTACTCAACCCCAACGCGCTCCACCGCGAGCAGCCTTTCATCCGCTAAAGCATTGACTTTCACCCCCCCATCTAACGACGTTATTGACGAAATCCATGCTCAGCCTGAGCAAAGAAAACACAATTTCGCGTTAGAAAAACTTTCTCCATATAAATTCTGATAATTCTCGATTCTCAATTCACAAGCACTACAAATCGGCACTAATTACCAAAGAAGGTTTTAAAGCGGCTAGCATAAGCAGCCAACACTCCCATCAACTCATCACTTCTTGCCACAATTACGCTTTATAGTCCTTCATGGTTAAGCTTTATCCCAGCTAATAATCTCCTACCATGCGGCTACGCAACAGAGGAGAACGGAAACGTTATGTTGAAGAACCGCTTATTTCCGATGATGACGAACCTATCATTATTTCCGAGAACAGCACCAAGGATGATGATTTTGAAGAACCATCAGACGGTCCTGTTGACCAGGAGGATGATGACGATGAGGAGGAAGGTGTACCAACCAGCGATGATGAACTAGCACCAGACAATGGCGACGATGACATCGCGACAAGTTTCACGCCAAAGAAGCAGCGCAACGTTGGAGCGGGGAAGATCCAGGGCCGGAAAAGTTTCCACGAGATCCCGCTCTACCCCTTAGAGAGCCGTATCGTTACTCGTGTTTACGCTGGGCCTCTTCGACGCTATGCGCGATACAGTGCTTTGAGAGATGTTATGTTTGGCCCAGAGTACCATCGGATCAAGATTATTTGGGACCTTGAGATTCGCTGGGCGAACTTTCCCATCCTCCCTCCTAAGCGAACCCCCGAGGACCAGCAGGGAATCCTGCCAAGTCCGTGGTTACCGCGAGGCTTTGAACGAGAGCAAGAAAAGAGGGCATTCCTTTGGTACGAAGCACTTCGAACTAATGCGCCAGGCCTTCAGAGATCCCGGCCACTCTCCCCTGAACAGGCACGACCGTTTATTCCGGACGAAGGTGGCGATATTATTACATTGGTTGGCCCATGGGATAAGCAAAAGGAGTACAGGCTTAGGCAAGGAAGTAGTCTACAGATCTCAGACTCTGGCTATCCCGTTGAGGAGTCTAGCCCGAAGTCAACTTCAACTGGCTGGATGTTTGATGTCGGTGGCATCCCTTTAGCTGTCGCGTGGGCTCCATCGACTCGGTCGGATTCTCAGATTCTTGCCGTCGCTACAGTTCCCTTTTCAGATCAGACTATGTCAAATCAGGGAAGTGCCACAAATTCTGCAGACGGGGCACAAAACGCGACAGGATGTATCCAATTCTGGGAGTTCATACCTGAGAAGATAGGTCCAGGACAGCTGGCCACCCCTTCGGCACAACCTGCCAGGTTCCTTGGCGGAAAGTGTTTTAATTGGGGCCGGCCGAAGAGGCTTCAGTTCGCCCCAGTACCAATGGAATCTTGTGGCTCGCTGGGGATACTTGCCGTCCTTTGTGGTGATGGGAAAGCGAGAGTGATTGATATCAAGAACCTCCAGAGCCCTGGACCGACATTTGATGGTTTGTTATATTGAATCCTCTGTGCTTTTGGCAGGATCAGACGCTGACCTCTGGCGCAGAAATAGAAACACCTATTGCAACATTTAACCTTTCGGAAGACTACAAAGTCGATGTCACCTGCCTAACGTGGGTCAACACAAATCGACTCGCTTTGGGTCATTCTGACGGGTCCATCACGTTGTGGTCTGTTTTCCCACAACAGATGTTACAGCGTGTCGGGGTGCACACGACATATGTTATCGACATATGCTCTGCATATCCGTCAAGTCCATACCTGGTTGCGTCAATACCAGTGGGCGGATGCGCCACTCTCACGGATCTTTCCCAGCCGAGCTCGGAATTCACCTACTTCCCTGTTCCAGCCATCAATTTCCAGCCTAATCTCCTCTGTTGGAACGAGTCCATGCAAGGCTTCATGGCATTGTACCCGTCCTCGACGCCAAACACAACCGTCGCATTTCTTCACCATCGATATTTCTGCCAGGCGCGGAGCATCTGTACAGGACCCAACACTCTCACATGCGTGTCTGCGGGAGTCACTCACCCCTTCATTCTGGCTGGCTGTGCCGACGGGTCCATCTTTTCGTGTAATGGGCTTCAGAAGCTTTTTAAGCAAAAGGGAGAGCCATTACGCAAGTTAAAGATCTTTGAGCATGAGTATCGGCCTGTGGATTCGTGGAAGCAGCCCCCACCAGTGGACGTGGCCGATGGCGGCAGGGTGAGGGGAGCAGCCAGAATCCTGCAGGGTTTCCTACCTGAGCCCAACGATGACCCCAGAACGGAGAAACGAAAGGAAATGGACAGGAAGAAGCGGTTGGAAAAACTCAAGAGGGCAGCAGGGAAAAAGAAGAGAGGCCGCAAGAAGATTCATGAGGATGACGAAGCTGAAGATCGCGAGGCCGAGTTGGACCAGAAACTGGCGTCTCGGGTAGTGATTCATGAGCCACTAACGAGATTGACCACCATCGCTTGGAACCCCAACGTGCTCTTCAGTTGCTGGGCTGCATGTGCCATGGCGTCTGGTCTGATCAAAGTCATGGATCTTGGAGTGGACCTTTGAATCGTCGTTGTCGAGACACGAAAACCAGGATAAATGAGGTGCCATGCAGATGGTCGTTGCATTCGCATCCTTTGATTGATACGTTACCAGACTTGCCTTTCTGAGTTATTGCCACAGACCCATGGATTAGTATTGTGACATTCCCTATTGGCGCGGCAACAACATTATTTTAGTATTTACTGCGCAGCGTCCTAATATGTACATGATCTGCCTACGATCTTGTCTGTTATGTGCTGAGTGAGACGACAACTTAACACTGGAGCCCAAGGACACTGTGATGATAGTCAAAAGCCTTAGCCATGCCATTCAGGTGCGCGGCGGCAGCAAGGATGACGAAAACATGAAAGATCTGATGAGAGCTACCCCAGATATCGAAGGTACCGGGATACTTGCATTCCGGCCACCGGACCTACATTTTGAGTTAGGCATCATGTGGAATCAACCACTCAGGTTTGGTGGAAAGTAGACTTACAGCATACAGAAAGGCCCCGAAGATGTAGAGGGCGCCTTGCAGTATAACCCAGTTCAGGCCCATCCGCTCGTTCAGCTCACTGTAGCTGTAGAATTCGAAGGCGTGGAAGATTGGTACGACACCAGACAGGCCGAGGCCAACAAACATGAGGGTCCGATAGACGCGCCACTCCGGTGTGCGGAAGTGTTCAAACCACGATACGACCAAGCAACCGAATCCAAGGAGAGCAATCTATCCAAGTCAACGTGCCTGTCCCGCAGAGAGAGTTGAGGAAGTGAGACTTACAGTCGCCAGGTAGAAGGTCATCAGATACTCGTGGCAAAAGAAACCATAATACAAGGCAGGTACATAGCTTCCCACAATCAGGAACACAATTCCAGTGTAATCTAGCTTATTCCCCCACATTGCCACCTCGGGCGAGTGGTTACTGAGCGTATGGAACGTCGCACTCATGCCCAGGCACACGAAGGCTCCTCCCAGGAAGCATGCAAACACCAGCACATCCGAGTCACTGGCGCTCGCATACCGAGGCGCCACCAGAGCATATAGTAGCAGTCCGCCGAGCAAAAATGCAGCAGACCCGAGCAGATGGGTCCAAATATTGACCGACTCGTTGTGCAAATAGCCCAGGCTGGCCAGACACGCACGCACGCTGTAGGACGTGGGCCGGTAGCCAGAACGGATGAAGTGGTTGTCGCGCCGCCAGGCTGGCAGGTCGTCCCAGGACCAGAGCAGGTTGCCGATCTGGTGCAGCGTTGCCTCGACGGTGGCCTCGGCCGTGTGCAGGAGGGACTCAGCTGCGGCCGTGGCGCTCTCGGTGAAGGAAGGCCGGCGTTGGCGGACCTTGGTGCTTGCTGAGGTTGAACCTGATGATGAGGAGGCGGGCTCGGGAGGAGCTAGCGTCGCCGCCACTTTTGGCATGCAGTTCCCGGCGGCGCCATTTGGATCGTTATCCGGCATTGTGTAACCCGGGGTTGCTTGTGACTCCGATATATGTTTTGCCTGTTCTTCGGAGGGACGACCAATGGCCAGTGACGTCGGTGGCTGAAAGGACTGTCCCGGAAGGGGGAAGAGGTGATCTACAAACCGGGAAGGCGGAAAAAGGAGCGGTGTTTTTGTCTGCTTTTCAATGCGAACTCTGTCTTGGATGTTTTTGAACTCCGAGGCCAGTAGTAGATGCCTTTTTGTTCATGGAATCCTTGATCACACCAGTTTTAACTGGTTTCCTCCTACCCACCGCTTATCCCAGTGCAAACACATGTCCACGCTGCCTATCTGTTTTTTTTTTTTTTTTTTT
>Ga0065720_1018933_pt1 | contig 54133 bp, 47 predicted proteins | sample Thericmetagenome_FD_59107 | JGI IMG/M metagenome (GOLD analysis project Ga0065720, IMG submission 59107) | Thermophilic microbial communities from the Joint Bioenergy Institute, California, USA of rice/straw/compost enrichment - eDNA_2 v2... | ecosystem: Engineered > Solid waste > Grass >... | reverse complement strand
TTGCAATAAACAATCAAATAATAAATCGATATCCTAACCTGTTTAAAACTTCTCTTACAGCCCTTAACAATCTGATTAATGATTATGTGAAATTGATCAAGGGGGTTTCGAAGAACAATTCGAATCTGATCTATTTTCAACCTCATGCCTTCCATGACAATGCTGATAATAATTCCAGTTCTGTGAAGACTATAGGTAACAAAACTACAAGAGAAATCGCAATGAACCCTGGGGTAAATCTAATTCCCCCCAAAACAACAGCAACTGGTACACCAAAATCATCAGGTCTTTCTTCCTTTGCACAGTCAAATACCTCCAAGAAAACAAAGACCAACTAAGGCAAAAAGAGCAAAGCTTCTTATATGGGACGAAGATTTCAAAGGAAAGGTCCCAGAGAATCCTCATTTCTATGCTTGGTCAGCTTGGATAATTTCCTATAATTATAAAGTGTTCTCAAGCCTTGCAGGAATAAAAGTTGAGAGAGATGCAACAGCTATCTTTGATAAAAATAGAGCTTGGTCAAGAAACGAAAAGCAAACTCCTTAACTTCTTTGGCATGATAAAGGACACTTTGATATCGCATATGTCAGTTCTTTGCACTTCAAGAAAACTGTCCAACAGGCTAAGCTCACGGCTGAGAACAATAAGAATGAGATTAGAGAAATCTATAAAGCCACTACAAAACAGTTTGCTCCTATTTAGAAACAATATGATGAGGAAACTGGTCATTTTTTGAACAAGGAAGAGCAAGAACGATGGAATAGGAAAATAGAAGAGATGATTATAGATTATCATGAATCTTAGTAAAGTATATTATTTACGAGTTTCAAAGTTTCAAGTAAAATATTGAGGATTTTATTTATTTGTTGATCTTTAAAGAGAAGAAATTCGCAATATAAGCACTAGGAGCACTGACGAATTGAGTTTATTATACAATAGGAAAATTTTCCTTTTTTCTGTAGTGACGTCATTGCAGTATTTTCATGTAAGATAACAGTCTTTTTTATTTGGATTTACAAGAAGAGTTTATTTAAAATAAACCCACTCTTTTCTTTCTTTCTTTCTACACATTAAAACGTCGAATAAATGTCGTCATCTCAAATAACTCCATCAAATACTAACCAATTGCCTGCCTTCTGGATTAGCACACTACGAGGCCTCAGAAATGGAATCTATTATGGCGGAAAAGTCAGATTTATGCATGCATTAGTTATAACAATCCTGTTTAAGAAAGGAACCTTAAAGGATAAAGCCAGCCATATCGTCCAATTAACTACAGAACATGCCAAAAATCTGGGATCCTATGTATTTACTTTTAAAGCATTATTGTATCTCCTATGCAGGATTACAGGAAAAAGACAAAAGGTAAATCACCTTGTCTCAGGCTTCCTGTCTGGCTACATCTGCTTCAGGCAAAATACGCCTGTGAATTATCAAATTACTCTATACTTATTGAGCAGAATCTTAGTAGGAGGGGCTCAGCGCCTTGCTGATAAAACTGGTATTTTAAAAGATGCTAATGCATATCCTATTCTAGCTGCTGTTTGCTGGGCTTTGGTAATGTTCTTGTATGAGGATGATGCTTCCACACTACAACCCAGTTTAAAATCAAGCATGGATTTTCTATATAGAGATAGTGAGCAATACAAGTCATGGGCAGATTTTGTCCCTATAGCGTTGCCTGATTTTGTGGTTAAGTTCATCAATAAAATTATTCAACAATATAAGATACAACACAAATGAATTCTTAACGATTTGACTTAATTATGTCTCTTGTAACTTCAATATATGAATTACAGCATATTTGTATCTATTTTGAAGAACCAGTATACTTTTCTAGAGGGAAGTTGGCAATTAATCCTGGGTTCTTTCTTTCATAGACAGCCTTAAGAGCTTTTGCGGCGAACTATAATTTCAAAAAATTATTATGCTTCACTTACAGTCATCAATTCTTTATTCTTAGCATCGTTCTTCTTTATAGCTTCATAGGCCTTGCATGCCTTCAAGAGTCCAAACAAGGCAGAGACATTATCAGATTCAAAATTCAAAATAAAAGAATAATAGCTTCTTGCATTAGTCAAATATTGAAGTCCTCCCAGAGTGTATGAGATCTGTAATTAATTCAAATAACCTTAGAAAATTACATCAGCACATCTCAGGAAATAGTTCATATTCTTGGGAGCCAAAATACAGAGTTGTTCATAGCAGAACAGAGCCTTTTGGTATCTATCTATTAAATTTGATCCTATTCTCTATACTGAAGTTTCTCGAGATAAATATCTCCTAGCTCAAGCCAAGCTTCTTTATCGAGCATATTATCCTCAAGATATGCGTTAAGTTCATCAACTGCCTTTGCATACTCGCCATTTGCCTAAATTTGAAATTAAAATTCCTCAATATTACTCTCAACAAAGCAATTTTGCGCTTACGGGCATCCTAGTCTATTACTCAAAACTCATCGTCATTACTTGATTTAAGGCGTTCTCAGCCAAAAGATGATCATAGATTCTCTCAGCTTCTTCCACATCTCCCATTGCTTCATGATATATTCCTTGACAATTACATATGGTCGATAGTTTTTACCATTCATCTTTTTGGTTTTGGCTGTGTCTGAGAATTTCTCTCTGAGTCTTGACAAAGCAAGCTTATTTCTTTGAGATTTTTTATAAAATGCTTACATGTGCTATATCGTGTTGCTCAAGCTCCAATGCTGAGTAGAAGATTTGTTCAAGGACAATATAGTCTAAAGTAGGATAACTATTATTCTCTGTTCATGTACATTCATCTCCCAATTTTCCTTTATGATTCTTTAACAACTTTAATCCGGCCTCCATAATGACTTCAGGGAGTCTGATGCTGTTTTTTCTGAGGAAGACGATAACCTTTTTCAAGGCACTCAAGCCAGTTGAGTTCTTGAGGACAATATCTTCGATAATTTCTGTCTGCATCTTTAGATTTATTGAAAACTAATTTGTTTAAACAACACAAACAGACGGACTTTTTAGGTTGGAATGGGTAGGTGAGCCAATAAAATGAACATAGTTGATACAAGAAAATACAACAAAGCAGGAATTATCCTATTAAGACTATACTATAAAATTGGCGTTATAGACCGACACACAGGACACGACACAGCCAAAACGTTAGGATTTGCCCTTAGACTCAGTCCACATCCAGCACAGCTTACAATTATTCCCTATCAATATTATGCGTGCTCAACATAATGAAAAAATGTAAAGGAAATTGTGAAGGATAGATTACCTGTTCTTCTGGAGAGGTTATAGCATTGATAGAATTGCAATAACAGCACTGAACATATTTAGACTTCACGTTATATACAAGTTTATTTTTGCACTTCCAGCACTCTAATATTCTCTAAGGAGTTATTGACAAATATAGATTCTCACTTTATTTTTTATGTGGGGTTGGGTGGCTAGCTGGATTGTTCCGTCAGGATTTTGTAATATAATAGTGACCTAGAGGATTAGAATATTGTGGAGAATAGAGAACCTCTTCTTGGTTATGTAGCCCTTGCATTTGTAAAATTTGTTTGTAAAAGAAATAAAAGTTATTATTTTTCTATAAAAGAATGCATTGTAGTACTAGGTTTATTGGGGGCTTAATTTAAGTTGGAATCTTATTAGATGGTACAATACAATGTTTCATATAAAAGTTTGTTTATTCTGATGAAGCAATGAGGACAAACCAGCTAAGAGATAGATAGAAAAGTAATATAGGGTAAACTGCCAAAAGCTTTTTCTCTTCAGGGACAAGGGCTTGCATGAATCCGACAGCAGCTTCAAGGATTAATTCAAGAAAAAAAAAATTTTTTTTACATGTAACGGACCAGAAAAGAGCGACACCGCAGATAGCCATGTTGATAATGAACAATAAATCAATAACCCATTCGACAACAAGGATAACGGTAGCAGCCAAGAGGATAGGGAAAACACAATATCCGAGGACACAAACACTTTGGAAGAAAGAGCTAAAAGAGTAAGGGTTTCCCATAAAACTACTATTACATTTTTCCTCCAAGGAATTTGGCATTCAATGTGAGGACACTGGCACCACCCCAAATAATAACGAAGATAGTTCCGAAAATAGTATCAGCGGAATCAGATGCCTTGAAACTGAGCACACTATAATCATTAAGAGTCAGTTATATATCTCTTACAAGGCTAAAGCCAAGCATAACAAGAGAGGTCCCCACAAATCCCCTAGAAATTAGGCGAGACGAATTCAAATATTACAGTTTCTGAGTTCTTTAACACCTTCTTCTCTGGCTTTGGGATTCATAACATACTGGAGCTTGTAACTGATCATATGAAGATCTCTTTTCTAACCAATTAGACAGATTGTCATTATTATACAATAGTTTCGATGACAGGTTCATCCAATGTATTTTGGACAAGAGTGCCAGGAATATATTGTTGAGGAGCAAAGTTCTGTTGTTGACCTCCTGTAGGACCAAGGTTGGGGTACTGAGCTCCTGTTTGGCCTCCGATATTGATATTTCCTTCTAGATCAGCAAATTGAGACATATATTTCTTAAATCAGATAAAATTAACACTGAAACTTGAATTGAAACCCAATATAGAATCCGAGTCGGATTAAAATAGGAAGTTAATACAGAATTTTGAATATTAATAATTCTATATTTCGACTAATCTTTCACCTTGCAGAACAACAAGAGGTACAACCTAATAACTAAGATAAAATAACTTAAAAATCTAGCTGGTTTGAAAATTAAATCAAATTTTGATTTTCTCAGTTCTAACTACCTTTTTTTCAAAAATAACATAGATCCTCTGAAACAACTGATAGTATACTCTAAATATTGGAAACGGTTTCTTTAATTATTAGCCTGCGTTTAATCATATACTAAAGTATGTCTTCACAATTTTTATGAAGCTTACCAAATATTTATTCTCAATGAAGCGTAAATTACATTGGGATTTCCAACTGACCTATAGTCTAGACACGAAGTATATCAACAACAGGAAGTAAAAAAAAGGAAATAATATATTAGAGAAGCTGTTAGTGATGAATTGTGGTATTTAGAGTTCCTTCCCAAGGACCAATCCTAGGACTTCTAGCTTTTTTTATTCTCTGAAGATGTAATCTAGAACTCAATTCAGTCGTCTGATTTCTTGGATCACTTATATCTCCACCATAACTTTTGCCAGGAGGATCAAGAAAGTAGCTATCTTGGTGTGGAACAAATTCTCCAGGAAATTGATCCTTCTCTTCCATCGGTTCAAGAGGATGGTCAGGGATCTTCTCAAAGGACTTCTCTGAATTCAATCGGGTCATTCCCTTTATTACTATCCTAGGAGAGTGTACTTTAATCAGAGAGTCCATGTTGATCACTGAAGTGTCATTACTATAAGACAGCTTTTTAAGATAGCCTTTGACAGCACGACTAGGTGGTGTATATATGGGTTTTCCTTGCAAAGATTGCAATATTCTATTCTCCTTTTCATTTAATACTACGTTTTGAGTCACTGGATGAGTATCCGTCAAAACCGATAACCCAAAGTAAGTTTTTCTGGGATAATTCCCATTAAAACACTGGAAATATCTCCTTGCATTATAGACAGTCCCTTGCTTTTTTGGCTTCTCTTCCAGAACTATAGACTCTCTTGTTGGCAAGCTATTAGTTCTTGGTCTGAATTGAGTCATAAATGTATCCACATCTAGACTGCCTTTTGCCTGGAAGCCCGTACTTATAGCAGAGTCTATAGTTTTATTTGGGTCATTGAGAACCTTGGGAGGGGGCCCAGTATATGTCTGTTTCTTTTTTCTCTTTTTTATCATCTGTACAGTTGTGAAATGCTTGGGCTTGAATTTAGGTTCAAGATTATACGCGGCAAGGGTAATTGTATGAAAAACTGGCTTATCCCCTTGCTTCTGTGTTTGCTTATTCATGTTAAAGCCGTATGAAGTTTCTAGTTGCTTTAACTTGGCTTCTCTAGCTTCCCTGGCCTTTTGAGTGCTTTGGGCCCTCGAAACGGGCCTGTTTTTGAATGGTTTGATATCTGGATTGTAAGTCTCTGCATAGAGATCTTTTGAGTTTCCAACTTGCGAAAGTATATTGATAGTTTTATTCAGAGGAACAACGATTTTCTTATTTGCATCAACTGTTGAGGGTCGTTTATTTGCTCGATTTTCTTTATTTGGTAGTGTGAACTCAAAGGAGCCATCAATTGTATTGAATGGATAATTTTTTACTTTTATTGTCGTACCAGCATAACTAACATATTTGTGCTGTTTTATATGATTTCTATTGTTGAAACCCTTGCGTGCATGAAATGTGGGGGATTCACACTTTTGGGGGCTTTTTTGTTCCTTATAATCCGTCAAAATACTCGTCTTGTCATTTGTCCAGCCTGTTATGCCATCCGGTGGCTTCTTTTGAGGTGAACTTTGTTCTATTAATGAGACTCCGCTTGAATGGGTCCCTAAGGTAAACGGACTTTCAGGGATTTCCATATTGCGCAATCAGGTTAGAAGTTAAGTTTTATTTCGATCTTAAGTTAGATGTTTTATTTATTGTTGTCAGTATAGATATAGTGTCATGAAGCGTGTTCTAGCATTTTTATAGAGGCCATGACGTATAAAAGTTAATCATCATGAAAAATACTTTGTTACGACTAAGCATCTATATGATTTACTTGAAGGGGGATTTTCTGACAGAAGCGGTAAGTCTAGATTTCTTTGGGGAAGTAGCAGTCTCGTGAAGAAGACGAACAGATTGCTTAAGGCTATTATCAGATCTGGCCTTGAGTTCGCCAAGTCTGTTTCTTCTAGCAATCATTTGTCTGATCTGTTCATCTTGTTCAGCGGTTCTCTCTAATTCCTCAATCAACTAATAAAGATAAAGCGATGCACAATACACAACTTACTTCTTGGTTTTGAGCTGAAATGGAGTCAATTTGTCTTCTAAGAGCATCAAGATCGTGGTTCAATTGATAGTTTTGTTCACCAGCATTGTTGTGAGAATGCTTAAGGTTGTCAAGTTCTCTTCTCAAATCAGCCAATTGGACTTCTCTTGATCTACACAATAAAGAAAAAGTATATCATTGTACCTAAGAGTGTTCTCCAAGGTGTTAAGCTTGGCAGTGAGTTCCAAGCCCTTATTAACTTCCTGTTGGTGAGCTCTTTGAGCTTGAACGAAGTCAGCTCTGAGTCTCTCATTAGCTCTTTCAAGGTCTTGAATATCAGCTTCAAGACTCATAATGGCCTTTTGGGAGTCAGCAACTTGAGTTTCGGCAACACGAAGGTTGTCTTGCTTGGTGTGGAGTTCAGCGTGGAGTCCATCAATGGTAGCTTGGAGTTGATCATTGGCCTTCTCAATTCTGACCTTTTCATAGTCGATTTCCTTGATAACCTTCTCAAGTTCGTTATTTCTATAACTGAGTTCATCGGCATCAGCATTGGCGTTGTCAATTTGACTAAGGAGTTTTCTCTTTTCGTCTTTGGCAACGCTGACTTGAGTTTCAAGGTTTCTTCTTTCGTCAATAAGAGCACGGTTTTCTTCAAGGATGTCTTGGAGTTCGGCTTTCAATTTTGTAGCATCCATAGCTCTGTGTTCGGCGATTTCCTTGATGGCCAATCCTTCAGCCTTGAGTTCTTGGTATTCAATATTATGTTCTTGGATGGTTGACTTCAAGGTATCAATGTCAGTCTTAAGGTTGGCAATAGTTTTGAAATTCTGTTCGTTTCTATTCTTAAATTCGGCTTCTGCTCTATACTAAACAGGTCAAAAATAAGATTTTTGACAGATACTTTGTCCTCTTGAAGAAGGTTGTAGCGATGTTCAAGGTTTCTGAGTTGAGCTGCCAAATCAGCATAATCTCTTTCATTTTGTCTAAGCTCATAGATCTCAGCCTTAAGTTGGGAGATAATGAGATCCTTTTGATCAGATTCAACCTGAGAAGCAGAGAAGAACTATTCAAATTAAGAGAAGTTGGTATTCAATCTACTTTGCTGCCGTAAGTGGACATCTGGATTTGGGATGTTAAAAACAGTCAATAATTAATAATTATTTCTTATTGAGTTTGTTAAGAGACAAATTTACCTGAAACAACAGCCAAAATATTCCCACAAAAATAGCCCTTTTTTCTATTCCCGATCCAAGTCTATCCTGGGTTTGATGAAGTAGTAAGATAGAATTGTTTCCCAAAAAAAAATGTTTTATTTGTGTATGCCTAACAGAATTTGACGCTAAGGCTAAAACAGGAGAACGAGATTTGTTGAGAGGAATTGCATACTGGAAACCTATCCACTGACGAATATTTATTCTATGATTTGTAAAAATAACACATCAGCATAGAAACATCGGTTAATTCTATGAATATTACAGGGTTTTATAGCTCCGACAACAATTAAGATTTATCGAATATATCAACAGTAGCTCCGATCCACCAGAAAGTCAACATCACGGAATAACCGAATTCCATGAGGTATCTTGTCTTCTTGTTATTTTCATCATCACCTTTGAATACTGGAAGGTAGAAAAGGATGAGAGAAACCAAAGTGAACCAGGAGAAGACTGCAGCCCATGTGCTACAAAAGTGCACGGACAATAATCCCAATATTCCAAATAAATATAACTTTTTGTTCCTTTCAGCAACATCTTCAGGCTTTATATTCATTCTTCCAAAGGATGCGAGCAAGTAGAGAACATAATGGAAAAGATAACCTAATAAAAGAGCAACTCCAACTGCCTTACCAGCACCTGCCATTTCGAATAAATAATTTGAATAATTTGAATTAATATAAAATCCTGATGTACTCCTATTTTGGGCTCATTATAGCGTCCTCTCTAACAGTGCCATCTCTCCAATAAAGATACAAAACCCTAAAGCTAATATTGTTCTCATTTCATCACGAGTCGGTAACTAACAGAAAAAAGTTAATAAAATAGAACCCAACTTATCAAACCCAAGAATCAAACAGGATAAGGACTAATCAAATTTTCAGACCCAGTTTTTTATTAACGAATTCACAGATAACGGTGATTACCAGTACTAAGTATGCCAAGAAAAATCAGTCCTCAAATTTAAACCCTTTTTACAAACGGTTTCTTTCCAGAAAAATGAATTTTACCAGATATATTGTATCCTTTAATTGCTAGATTGAGAGATATACTTAACCAATTACTGTTCCCTTCAAATAATAGATCCTTAGTATTAGAAAGCCTTTCATTGATTAGGACCTTATATTCAAGGAGAATGAATAATCCAAAAAAATAAATCATTTTTAGGAGATGTCTTTAATTAGACAATGAGAGATATTGAGCTAGAATTGAGCCTACACAAATTCGCTTGAACTAAGATATGCATTTTACCTCCTTAGAATCTTCATAAATAAATTTTATTCAAATAGAATGGCAAGCCAAACTATTTTGCCCTTGGGTTTGAAACAACATTACTTCGATCACCTTGTTAGAGTTAGTGGATAAGTGCATAGGTGCAAAAATTTGGATATTGATGAAAAATGAGAGAGAACTAGTCGGGACTTTGAGAGGATTTGATGATTTCCTTAGTAATTTTCTGATATATTGAATAATAATATCTAGACATGGTTCTAGATGATGTTACTGAATAGTAAGTCTCAGAGACCATTTTAATAATTTTCAAGTGAGTTTATAAATGGCACAAAGAAGAAAACTACAGTTGAATCTATGTTGCTAAATGGATCACACATTTGTATGGTAAAATTTACTCAATATTTCACCTTATTTCCTAGATAATTCCTGGTGCCGAACCTAACGAGTAATTGTTTCTTGTTTTTTCAAATAAATATCACTGTATCGATAAGTACAATAAAGACAGAAAACAAAAAAAAAGAAGAAATATAAACCGAACTTGCAGTTTACAATTTAAAAAGTTAAACCACCATTATTCCCTTATTCTACTACTATCTCTCTGAATCTTCTGCGGTACCACTCGCAGTATCTTTTTAATTGCATGGCTCCATACATCTCGGCACAATGGTATATTCTTTCAAAAGTCCAATCGTTGATATGATTTGCGAGATGCTTCTCACAATTTATCTTGATCTATTCCTTTAGGAAACAAATTTCATGTTTTTTACCTCATCCAACATGAATTCATCTGAAACAGATAAAAATTCTAACAGATAATCTAATGATAATTCCTGGCCCTCAGTTTCAGCTCCAAATTGAACTTCTCCTGTGTATAAATACTGGCAAATAGCTGAAAATACAGGATAACTGTACACTTAAAATTCTATTCTCTTATTTTTATACCTTATGTGAGGGATAACGATCTGATTGGAGGTATTTTCTTTCATTCCAGATGAAAACATTGTTCTGAATTTTTCGCTAAAGATTATCCGAATTATACTTTTTTTCTTACCTTATCAAGGAAAGAATTATTTTATGCCCATAAAATGGCCTTCCTTCCACAATAAAGGTTACATCTGAAAGCTCTTTATTATTGCAGCAATCTTGGAGAGCATTGAGCAGTCTTTTTGGAGTAGTCATTGGAGGTAGAATAAATTCAGGAGCGGGATCTATTAGATCCAGGAAAAGAAAGAATTTTCATACCTGTATCAAGCACATAGATATCTTTTGAATATGTTTGCGCATAGCTCCCACCAATTATAACTAGAAAACGATCAAAAACTGTTAATGTATGTCCTGCCCTGGGCTGTATCTTGTCTGCATCAGATAGCTTTACTTCACTCCATTCATTTTTTTCTTAAAGATGAATAAAGAAAAATTCAACTATTACCTGTATCTAATACATGCAAATCTTTATAGCAAGTTGCAGATGGCCCTGACCCTCCAAATAAATAAACTTTACTTCCTATAGGACATAAACTCATTCCTGCTCTAGGCGAGGCAAATTGGACTTGATTTGGATTTCAGTCCAGATATGAGTTTCTACGATATTATTATTTTCCATACATTAATACTAGTATCAAGCCTGAACAAATCATTTAATCTCTTGCTGCCATCCCATCCACCAAAGATGTATAGACAATTATTCGCTACTGCGGAGCTGTGATTAGCTCGTGGGGGAGGCATCTCTCCTCCTGTTTCTTGAGAATACCATGTGCTGGTATCTATTTTTTTTATTGGTGATAATTAGTTAAGATACCGACGTCGAAGCAATGGAGATCGTTTAAATAATCCTTGCCGTCTCCCCCACGAAAAAGATATAGCACTCTGCCGATTAGGTCAGTGGAATGCATGTTGCAGGGGCCTGGCAAAGTGCCTCGAATAAAAGGTTGGCTCCAGACAAGAGAGTCGAGATCAAGTACGTACATATCATTAGCAGCGTAAGGACCAGCACCCAGCCATCCTCCAATTATGAACATTTTGTTATCTTAGAATGAAAAATTAAGAGATGAATTTTACCAACTAATGTTGCTGTGTGCCCATTCCTTCCCGGAGGTTCATTGCCAAAAACACTGGGCATTTTCCATTCTTTAGTCTCTATGTCGAATGTATAGAGAGTGTTGTGGTTCTTCTTGCCATCATAGCCACCAAATACATATATTAATTTATTGTAAAGAACTGCTGTGTGATTCTTGATAAGAGGACAATCTTGGCTGGTGTGGATTTCAACTTTTATTTGAGGATGCATTGGATTCATCTGAGTTTCTATAAAGTGGTGGTCTGGCTCATTAGCAATTGTGTTTTGCATAATTCTCTGCTAAATTATCTTTTATTTTGTTTTGTCACAAAATAAACAAATAAAATCTCCTATCAGAATACCTCCATAATTCTAACCAGATTTTCACCAGTATTAAAACCGTAATCTGCACCTGTTAACCATGTAAAGTCTGAAGAATTCTTAGTTCTAACACACATACTCGAGCACGCAAATTTATTAACACTTTACAAAATTTTAAATTTCCAACAGACCTAAATGCATAATGATTCCTTAGAAGACAAGCAGCTCAGATTACAGCAATTTTTAAGCAGCATAAATCTCAATATTGATTATCCAGATTATTCTAGCTATGATTACTGGAATAGAAGGTACCTTTCAGAGAAAGGGAAATCTTACGATTGGTAAATCCATGATAAACCTCCCTAATTATATCCAGGCTCCAAACTTACGAAAGCTTAAGACCATTTTTATTGAATAAATTGAAGGAACATTATGATGCTGAAATCCTGTATGTAGGATGTGGAAACTCCAGTAATGTCAATCTATTAAATTTCAAATCCTAGAGTTTGGAGAAAATTTATACAGGGATGGATTCAAGAATATCACTAACATAGATTTTTCGCATGTTGTTATTCAGGAAATGAGCGAGAGATATAAAAACTATGAGGAAATGGACTGTAATAAGAACTTTTTAATTTATTGAGGGTGTTATAGTTGCAGTAATGGATATACTTGATGTCCAATACGACGATTGCTGCTTTGATTTTATCTTAGATAAAGCCACTATGGATTGCATTCTTTCTTCTGAAAAAAATGCTTTGGACAAAGCATACAAAGCTTTACAAGTAAGAGCATTCATTCATACTTAATTGCATAGAATATATACAGAATTCTTAAAGTTAAAGGAGAATTTATGATGATAAGCACCGGACACCCAGATACTCGCTTGCCTATCTTAAAGCAAAAGTCTCTTAATTGGACTGTCCAAATATTTGAACTCGATAAACCCAGCATTTCTCTGATTGATGGGCTTGATGATAGTAAATTCCATTACTTGTATGTTTGCACGAAGAAATAAGTTATTTATGATGTTGTATTCTCTCAGATAAAAATAAATCTTATTTGATATTGATAATTTTTGTTGCTATGAGCGGCTATCAGCCTCCTTCACTATACATGTCCACAGAGATAAAAATGTCCGCTTCTGATAAAAAAAGAGATCCTAAATATATCAGGCTTCAAGTCGTTGAACAGGAAATCAGTGAATTCAATCTACTCAGATATTATCTTTTTGGAGTGTTGGTAAGCATTATTCTTCCTCCAAATTTTTTTGCAGGCAGAAATACACTTTGCCTTGCTTCGAACATTGAATTAATCATAATAGCTGCTTGTTACGGTCAAGCTGGTAATAGACATATACAATATCAGAGATAAACCAGATTATAAAGACATTACACTGAGAGTTGTGCAGATATTTGGTTATGGATATGGTGTCCAGGCTCATACATCTAAGATGCTGATGCAAGCACAAATCCTATACTATTACTTATATTTTTCATTCATCATCACAGCATACCTCCTATACGCTGCTATTATAAGAAAAAGCGTGTTTGAAATTTATTTTGATATCTTCAATATCTTTCTCAGCTTGGTGGTTATCAGGTCTGTACACAAGTTCTGTGGTTATCTTCAAGGTAATTCGAATATTGTGTTTTGTAAACATTTAGAACGTGATGAGCTGAAGAAGGCCATCAGATCTAATAGAAGTACACCTTCAGCAAGTTTAGTGAGTGTGAACGCATAACTCTAGTTATAACTCCCTATTTCATAGTATATTCCATGCTTTCTCATGTATTTGTAATACTGAGAAACAGGAGGTAGAGAAAAGATAAAGATTTACAAGGGAACTATGCATAACTTATAGATCATAAGCCATATTTACATTTGTCTAAAAATATGACTATATTGGACCGTTGCTTAATTCTTTGTATTTTCAAAAAATCTGATCTCATACAAAATAAAATTAAAATCGTGTCAATGTTGAGAACTTCAACTCTGAATAAACGAGAAACTGGCAGGGGCTTTGCAGCAGTGGATTTCAGTATTTTGTTCTAGACTTTGTATGAGATGAATAGACTTTGAATATCAAAATAAGGATAAGAAAAACAAGCACAAGCCGAGAATGATTGTCTCAGGAAGACCCGATCTCAAGCTAAAGAATAATAGTATCAGCACTAGTAGATATAATATTGTGACATTTCTCCCACTGAATCTCATGGAACAATTCTCTAAGATTGCAAACGTCTATTTCTTAGTACAGAAAATTCAAAATTTGTTTGAATATTTTAGATTATTGGTATCATGCAGATCATCAAGGATATCTCAGTTACAAACGGAAACCCGGATATGTTCCCTCCTTTGATCCTCATCATTTTGATCTCGGCTATTAAGGATATGGTTGAAGATATCAAAAGACACAGGTCAGATAGAGAAGAAAATCTCAAGAAGGTCGAAATCGTTGATATGAACAGTGGAAGAACCGTCAAGAGGACCTGGGCTAGTGTCAGAGTCGGAGATGTGATTAAAGTATATTAGTAATAATTGAAATAATGAATTAAGATTTCTAAAAACGAATACTTACCGGCTGATATGCTATTAATACAGTCCAGTGATCCTAAAGGTATTACGTTTGTTGAGTACTTTTACATCTGAATAGGCCAGGCATTTATCGAAACAAAAAATTTGGATGGTGAAACAAACCTAAAACATAAGACTGTCCCCAAACCCCTGATGGCTGAATTTAAGTCAGCTACTCATAAAGATGAGGTACTAGGAATAGTGAATGTATTGACAGAATAGATTAATTTTGACGGAAGAATAATCTTCGAGTATGAAGCTCCCAATCCATACTTGTATTCATTCAACGGAAGCACTACTTTGCCTGATGGGGAACGAGTTCCTCTTGATAATAACAATTTCATTCTGAGAGGATGCAGCTTGAGAAATACCGAATGGGTTTATGGAGTTGTTGCCTATACTGGGTACATCTTAGCGAATTTCACACTAAAAACATAGACATGAAACTAAAATTATGCTCAACTCTGTTAAAGCCAAGACCAAGAAGAGCAAAGTAGAAAGAGTTATGAATCAGCTGATTATCATTGTCTTCCTCATCCAAGTTTTACTCTGCTTAGTTGCTGCTATCTATTATTCTGCTTGGTACAGTGATAACGAGGTAAATCAATTCATGAAAAGTTCTAATTCATAAGTTTGAACTTGATTATTTGGAGATTGCAAAACATGAAAAGCAGGCCAAACCAGCTTACAATTTCTGGACAAGATTTGGAAGTTGGATGATCATTTTCTCGTAATTATAGTAAAATTGTTGTAAAATCTTAAGGAACTTCGTGCCTATTTCGCTCTTGGTCACTCTGGAAATGGTCAGATTCGCCCAAGGTATCATCATTTCCAAGGATCCCGATATGTTCCAAAAGTCAACAAATACTCCTACAACCGTTCAATCCTCAAACCTAAATGAAGAAATCGGCCAAATTCAATATGTCTTTTCCGATAAAACTGGAACTTTGACTCAAAATTACATGGAATTCAGAAAGCTAATAGCAGGAGGAATTCCCTATGGTGATGATACAAGCATATCCGACATTAGCAGTTTCCCTCAGGTCACTAATGTCAACTTTAGAGATGCAAACTTCTTCCAAGCACTGCAGAAGGGAAATCCCCAGATCGATGGTAATAAATATTGAGATATAGTCTAAACTGTTAGCTTATTTAATGGCTTTGGCTGTCTGCCACACTATCATAACAGAGAACAAATATGGAGAAATCATCTACAATGTAATCAAAAGTTATTTCATGCTTATTGTTTAGGCCTCCTCACCTGATGAGCTTGCTCTTGCTAACTTCGCCAAGTTTGCGGGTTGTGCCTATATGGGTTTGGATGACGATAACAGAATGACAGTCAGCTACAAGAAGAAGACTTACAAATTTAAATTATTACAGGTTCTGGAGTTTAATTCTAAGAGAAAGCGTATGTCAGTCATTGTTGAAGATGAAAAAGGAAATATTATTCTCTATTGTAAAGGAGCAGATTCCATTATCCTTGAAAGAATGGATCCTGATAACAATCCTGACACCGAAGTCACCAGTCAATATCTCTCACAATTTGCTGATGAAGGCCTCAGAACTTTGCTGGTAACTTATAAGACTATTCCCAAGCAGGAATATAATGAATGGGCAAGGAGATACTTGGTAATTAATTTCGAGTTCTTTCCTTAAAAATCAAAGGATGCTGCTACATCACATGTTGACAGGCAAGAAAAGATGGAAGCTCTCCAAGAAGAAATCGAGAGAGGATTGCTTTTGATTGGAGCCACAGCCATTGAAGATAAATTGCAAGATGAAGTTGGTCCTACTATTGCATTTATGAAGAGTGCAGGCATCAAAGTTTGGGTACTTACTGGTGATAAGATCGAAACTGCCATTAATATCGGATTCTCCTGCAATTTACTCAACAAGGACTTGAAGAGATTGATTGTTGATGGAAAGGATAGAAGATCAGTTTTGGATTCTATTACTAAGGCCAACGGAAAAGTGACCAAGAGAAGGGCCAAAGGCTATAAAAACCTTAAATTAGCACTGGTTGTGTCTGGTGATGCTCTAATTCAGGTCATGGCTGATCCAGTTTTATCACGTGCTCTCATGGACATTGCCGATGTCTGTGAAGCTGTCCTATGTTGCAGAGTCTCACCCAAGCAAAAGCAAGAAGTCGTTACTCTTGTGAGAAAAACAGTAAATAGTTATCTAAACTTTGTTGATTTTTTAGAAACCTAGGGTAGTTACTTTGGCTATTGGTGATGGAGCGAATGATGTGAACATGATTTCTGCAGCTCATGTTGGAATTGGTATTAGAGGTGTCGAGGGCCAACAAGCAGCTAGAGCTAGTGACTATGCCATTGGTGAGTTTAAATTGCTTAAAAGATTACTTTTCGTCCATGGAAGAGAATGCTGTAGAAGAAATGCAAATCTTATTCTGTATAACTTCTTCAAAAACATCGTATTGGTCTTGCCAGTATTCTGGGTTGGATTCCATATGGCATTTTCGGGCCAAAGAATCTATGAGAACTGGCTTTACTCCCTCTTTAACGTCTTCTTCTCTTCTTGGCCTATTATCATTTATGGACTCTTTGACCAGGAGTACAACGACTCTTCTTTGATGGAGTATCCGTTCTTGTATGAGAAGGGTGCCAGGAACGAACATTTCAGACCAAGAAGATTCTGGCTTTGGTTCTTGAATGCTCTTTGGCAGTCTGGTGTTATTGGATCTCTTGCAATTTACTATATGGAATACTCTGCAGTCACCCAATCAGGAAAAATGGTGGATATCTGGGGTACAGGAGCTCTTATTTTGGGAGTTTGTGTCATGATAGCTAACCTCAAGATCCTTACCTTCAGTTTTGTTCATTCTCTGACTGGACTGTTCTTCGTCTTTGGAAGTATTGGTGTTTATATCACTGCATTTGTTATTGTCAACACCTTGAGATCTTCTGATTTATACAAGAACTTCAAGGAGTATTGGAGCACTGGCAATTTCTACTTTAGCCACATCATCCTGCTTGCAGCAACTACTCTCATGGACTTAGCCAATGAGAGATATCACAGTATAGACTATATTTTCTTGTGCTTAATATTTGTTAGATCTCGTTGAAAAGAAGAGACTCAGAAGAAGAAAGAAGCTATACCTGTATAAGACTAAAGCTTATCTCAAGAATGTTACATATGGAGGACTTCCCACTCAAAGAGATGCACTTCTTATGGACAAGACACCGTAATTTATTGTTTTGTTTTTGTCTCATAATTTTTTAGAACTGAGGCTAGACTTATGATGAAGCAACAGAACACGGAAGCTGATGATAAGCATAAGCACAAATTTCATTCTGGATATGCTTTCAGTCAAGAAGACAGATATAATTGGTTTAATATTAAACAAGGAATTCAAGACCCTGATAACTAAAATCTAAGTGAATTAATAATCTATTCATTTTGCATTAAGAGGAAAAATAACTTTTGTATGTAATAAGTATCTATTATTCTATCTATCTATTATTGTAGGCGTCAATTTTCGATATAGTAATAACGATTAACCTATTTTACAATCATAAGAATAGTACAATGGTTTAGTAGATTTACAAAGAACACAGTGTCAGATCCTTAAGTATTATATAAACACTTATTTTCTTTGAACCGCATGAACCCACACTTCACTTATCTAACCAATTAACACAAAATTTGAAATAGAATTACGTCTTTGTAATACTTCAAGTTCACTTTCTGGATAATCTCAAACAACTCTTTCACCTTCAAAGAGCATTTTACCTCGAACTTTTCCAACTCTGCGAGCAAGTCTCTGGTAGTCTGCTCATATTTCTTAGTCAAATTCTTAACATTATTCTCGAGGCTGGCCACTTCATCATGTGACTACAATAACTAAAAACAAATTGTTTCAATACTTACATTACTCTTCTTCTTGTTTTCTACTTGCTTTGCTTTTAGCCTATCCTCAGTATCGCAAAGCTTCTCAAAGCATTCATTTCTTCTATGAATAGCAGCTAATGCTGATTCCAAATCCGCAATTAGGTCCTATTGATTCTAAATAAATCAAAGATGATTACAGGAAGGAAACAATCCAATAAATCCCGAACAGTTCTGGCTCTCTCACTGTCGGGCTTGGAAATAATGCTTGTAGTCAAAGGCACTAAGCTCCTTTCTATAAAAGGAAAGTGAGTCCTCTTCTTATCAGTAACTAAGCAGATAAATCAAGATAACAGTCTTTACTGCTTTGAACGTCATTGAGGAATTTTGATGTTAATTCCAGCTTCTTATCGTTATCATTCTGAAGGCTCTGGAGTCTATCTTTCAAGCTCTGAACGATAGTCAAAGTTTCATGTATTTTCGCCTGAAAATTCATAATCTGATGATCTTTTTCAGTTGTGTGTCTCGGTTTGCTGCCGTAAAATGATTTACTCACAAGATTATAAATCTTTTCTATGCCCCACCCGTCATCGTGAGGAAAGTCATCAATAACCTCAGCATCCTCATCCAGTTTGTTTCCAATGAAATCATGCAGCTCTGGACTTTTCCTCAAGATAGGATGTTCTAGGCACTTTCTGATGAAGCGAATTAGCTCTCTTTTTCTTGAGAGGACAATATGATCCTTTTCAAATGCTAACTTGGCAAACACTGTCTTTTGGGGAAGAACAGGAACCATCAGCCCGCTGTACTTTTTAGCGAGCTTGTTATACAGATTATCAAATTGGCTGTATCTAATGCATTCTTAGACAGCTTCAGGGTAAAATACCTTCTCCAAACATCCAACTCCTCTTTCTTTTCTTCACTCTTCAGGATTGTGACAATATGATAAGTGGTGTATGCTATCAAGTTGCTACAGAATCAGCATTAATTAAGTTATTTTTACTTATCTGAAACATCTCTGGTATCAGTGATATTGACTTCGAAATCGAATTTATCTGCAATGCAGGTTATGCTTCTTCTTGGAGTATCATGCATATAGACCAAGTCGCCAGGGGCAAAATCATTCAACAATGAGACTAAAGGCTCACTAATCTTTGTTTCTTCTCTGGTTGAAGCAGACTTGGAACTTGAAGGGGGCTCTTGCTTATACTCTTTTAATTCAAAGCTATCACCTTTCCTAAGGACAAGATTGTTATTCCCAGGGCTGGAGACTTCTTCCATACCAAGAGGAGGGACTTCTGTCGGCTCCTTTTTAAATGTAATTCTAGCAATTTATTAGGGTAGAGCAAAAATTTCTTTTACTGTGGAGAGGGTGGAAGCCTTTTAAACTCATCATCCCAGCTATCGTAATTATTCTTTTTATTCTCGAGTCCCATTTGAGTATGAAACAGGGTTCCTTCTTGCCTTTTCTCAGTTTTTAGTTCGAATTGATCTGATTCTTTTGGAGTTGTGGTGACAGGAATTTCTTCATTTTCTTCTTCTTCATCAAGCTTCACATCGTCTTGAGCAGCTGGGAGTTCCCGTAACGCTCTTGATTCTTGATATAGTGTCATTTGGGAAACTCCTTGATTAATATTTCTTCTATACATCGTGTCTGAAATTAGAACAAAAATAAGTAAATATACCTTGTCCAGAAGTATCCATATTTCCCTTTGGACTAGCCTGCATCTCCATTTCATTCTCACTCTTAGTCTCCTCTTCAGCATTTCGATCACTGAATTCGACAGATAATTTCTTCCCTTGAGATCTTGGTTTGGAAGGAACTGTTAACATTACACTTTCTGTTGTTGGAATATCTTCTAAAGACATCTTTTTATCGCTAATTGGTGGTAAATTATGCTGAAAAGGCCTTAGATAGGTACTTTGATTTGGAGTTTCATAAGTGGGTTCATTTTTATGGCGTGGAATTAAGAAGGAACCTAAGAGATTTTGTTCTTCAGTGTTTGTCTGCTGTTTGCTGCTCTCCTTCTCTTCCTTTTGTTCGCGAGGTTCAATATCAGGTTGAATAAAGGGAAAGTTTTGTCTGAAGGGTTTATAAGGGTTGTCTTTAATGATGCTGTCTTCAATTTTTGGATACAAATTAGCTTTTGGAGTTATTTCAAGTGACTCTAAATCTGACATGCTGTGGCTTCGTTCTTTTTGTTGCTAGTTTTCCAAATTGAATATAAATTATACAGAATTAGTCGCTATATTATTTTTTATTTCTGATCTGATGCTTAGATACCTCGGAGCACTAAAAAAATTCCACTCATTTCAATTCTCACCCCTTAACAATTTTGTGGGGCTCACCCATCTAACAAGTTTTATCCCATTAATCATCTTTAACTCTTCCCATAGGTTATGACATCAGCAAAGCCAAAAATATCCGCCAACCCAAGATCAAATTGGATAAATACAAACAAAGTTTACTCCAAGGAGAAGAAATAAAAGACTCTGAAACTACAAGTCAAAAAGAGATCAAGGAAAAACCAAAAATACAAGAGAAAACTGAGTCAGAAGCAGTTGAAACTAAAGCTAATAGCGAAAAGATAATCGCAGATATCGCTCTGACAAAAGAAAAACAATTATCGTCGACTATTTTGAAGTGTACAAGCATTGAACAAGCATACAAACTCTATGACAAAAACCTTCTGAGAATGAAGTAATAAAATAATGAATCCTTCTAAAAAATAGGCCAATTCATTTCTCCTTGATTTACTTCCAATTGATAAAACTCTCAAAGACTCAAGCTAGACTGGAGCTATTAGTTGCCCAATCTCAAAACAGTAAGAAATTTGAATAACCATTTAAAATCCAAGGACCTGCACAGCTGAGCTCTATATGGGATGATAAGAAATTTAAGGAGATCCATCAGAAAGTTTCTGATAGCATAGAGGATATGAATCCGGACTCATTATGCAGAGTACTGGGTGCAATAGGCCTGAGAAAAGCCGAAAGGCCAGAATTAAAACAATTATATGAGAAAGTGTTGGCATGGGTAACCAAAAAACAAGCAATTCTCTAATTTTTAGTTATTGAAAGAGGATAATGTCCTTCTATTTGATAAAATTCAAACCCTTAAACTCCTTATTTGTTATGCAAAGCTCTCCTCAAGGAAATATTATGCTAATGAAGTATTGATAAAGTTGCTTTCATTGAGTTTCTAGGATGGAAAGAAATTGTATAAGCTAATGAGCACCAAGATGAGACCCAATGTAAAGGACCTTAGATCTCTCAACATCTTGAGAATTTATAAGTGCATGTTCAAGCTAAAGATCCCTGACCAGAAGTTATTTGAACACTTGAACGCTCAGATCAAGAAGAGAATTCATTATATTTATGCAAAGGACCTTGTGATGTGTTGTGCTGCAAACATAGTATGCAATTATCAGGAGAAGAAGAACTTCGTTGTCTTTGTTCTGAATTACTTCATTCAAAAGAATATTACCAGAATGCTCAATATGAAGGAAAAGGTCAATTTCCTAGTCCTTATCAATCAAGTTAGCGGCTGGAAGTTCGATGATATTTCCTACAAAACCCAATTGAATCTGCTTATGGAGGCCGTAATCAAGGGAGTTATCGAGGGCCAAAATAAATTCATAAAATCAGGGGGCAAACTCTCAGCAAAAGCAACTGAAGAAAAGGAAAAGTCTACAGACACCCTAACAATTCAAGACCCTGCTGGACCAGTTCGAGTTCTCTATATGGACAAGTTCTATAGAGTTATGATACAAAGTCAAAAATTCCAAGCAAACATCCTAGAACTTATCAAGACAATCATCAACAAGAAGTGTGTAGTTTCGTTGAGTGATCTCCTTTACTTCACAGCCTATACTATTCAGTATAGCAGGGCTAAAAATGAAGACCAAACAAACTTGCTAAGTAGCTTGCTTGTTAAATTGAATGAAGAGTTCACTAAGGCTTCAGGGGAAAATCTCGATGTTCTAAGATATATCTGTGAGGAGATTTTGAAGAATTTCCAGAATAATTATGGAGTGTTGACTGATGATTTAAAGAAGGCTTCTCTGTTAATTCTCAGAAAATTCATTCATTCCACTGTTCATTATACCCATAAGCTAAAGCAAGATTCATTGATCAAGATAGCGGAGCTGTTCATGGAATATCCAGAAGTTCCAGTCTCAAAGAACAAGACTTTCTCTTGTATAGAATTCTTCATTAGTTCTATTAACAAGAATATCATGACACCATTGTTCATAAGAAATCCAACAATTAATGAAAATAATGAAGTGGATACAGAAGTTCTCTTAGTCAATGAAAAGATGAAGAAAAATATCTTGAATACCCTCTACATTCTAACAATGGCAATGTGTAAAGAATATCCTGTGGTTCAAGAGATTGCTATCTGGGAGGCCTATGAATATCTCTTCAAGGAACAATTCAATCCCGAAGATTTAACTACTGAGGACTTGGATATTTTGAACGAGATATTCGCTATGTTTGAAAACTCAGTTTCGGGAAATCCATTCAAAGGCTTCATGTCAGACAAATTTGTTAAGCATGCACTGCAAAAGAGACTCGAAACTATCCAAGAAAACTCCTTGAAGAGAAGAAAGAACCTTAGAACAGAAGTTGAAGCTCTTATTCTTGAAACAACAAACAACAAGGCCCAAGTTTCAGAAAATACAATTATTGCTGAAAGAGCCCTAGTGGATGTCCTTGCTGTTCTTGATAATAAGAAATATGCAGTCTATTTCTACAGTAAGTCTGAAGATGGCGAAGAAAAACCACTTGATATTCTTAACAAGAAGGGTGGATATGAACATCTTTCCCCTTTGAGAGAAAAGCTCTTGAATTATAAAGGCTATAAGACCTTGTTTTTGAATATACCCAAATGGATAAATCTGACGGCATATGATAGAAGGAAGATGATAGAAAATTTCTTGCAGTAATTCATTTATGTCAATAAATGTATTCTAGCTGTATATGAATATAATCACTGTAATGATTAGATATTGGGGTCAATAGATATGTAAAGGCATGTGAAAGGGTCTTCAGGAAAGCTTATTGCAAATTTAAGAAAATAATTGTAAAAGTATAAATTACTTGATAGACAAAATATCTTTAACATAGTCAGCGAAGTTCAAGCACTCTTTCTTTTCTTTGTCTTCATAGTATTGCTCAAAAGAGAAGAGGATTTTGCTATCATCCATACCTTCTTTTATATACTTAGCAAATTCAACATCGTTTGCTAATTTCTTTAGGTCCCGGTCTTCTCTTTTGTTTAGAATCTTATTAAGGGTGGAGATAGCCTCCATAAGTTTTCCTTCGAGGCTTGCAGAGCAGTCTGCAGTTATATCATCATTGTATAGAGTCTTCAGTTCATCCAGACTTCTTTCCTGGGCTTGAAGGAAAGAAGGCATTTTCTTTTGTCTGAACTCTTTGAAAAGTTTATGGCTAAGATCTTGTCCTTGTCTGGTATTTTTAAGCAACTCTTCGTAGTAAGATGTGGAAAGAAATTCGTTCCAATATTCTGTGTCGTAGGAAAACAATATTTTTGATGGGCATTGTTTGGATTCTAGATATTCACAAATAGATAAGAGTTTATATGCTGAAAACTTTAAGCAGTAATAAACCAAGGGGTGGAAACGGTAGAGATCGTCTCTGAAAGTATCTGACTGCATTTGTTTTTGGAACTCAGCAGCAAGCTTGAAAAAGAAAGCAGAAGATTTTCTGTAATTATCAATCTTTTTATATAATCTGACAAGGTGTTTCTCTTTGAAATTTTTGCTCAAAGAGGATTTCAATTCCTGTGAAAGACCCATATCTAAAACTATCAAAATATATACCTATGTCTTACCTTGCCAAGAGCTACTATCCATTGAACCATTTATAGAGCTCATCATTGGAGAGGAAACATCAGAGATGGATAATGATACTCCTACTTTCTGGAAGACAGGATGCTTTATAATTTCCTTTACAGTTATTCTTTTCTTAGGATCAATTGTTAGCATTTTTCCCAGTAAGTCCTTGCTCTCATCTGAAATTTGAACGAAGTTCGGGGCTTTATAAGGGTTTTTCTTAATAATGTCCAATAGCTGAGTCTGGGGACCTACATAAGGCCTCTCGCCAAACAGCATCTCATGGAACATCACACCCAAAGCCCATATATCAACTTGCTTATCGTATCCTCTGCCATCTCCTACTTCAAACATTTCTGGGGCCATATAATAGGGGGTTCCACAATATTGATCAGAAATGGGTTTGGAGGTTGCGAAACCAAAATCACCAATTTTGCATTTCCCATCTTTGATAAAGATGTTTTCTAGTTTGAGGTCTCTGTGCATGAAACCTCGACTGTGCATGACGTATAGGCCTTCAACGATTTCAGCAAGATATCCAACGGCTGCTTTTTCGTTCAGCTTACCGCCATTGTTCTTGACAATTTTCTCAAGTGTTCCACCTTCGCAAAACTCCATAATAATACAAACATGGTTTGGTGTCTGGAAACAATCATAGATTTTTACTGTCTTTTCATTAAAGTTCATTTCTTGGAGCAGATTTGCTTCATTACCGATACATCTCACGAACTCTTCTCCATATCTTTCTAATACAGAGTTATTTATCCTTTTTATAGCAACCTTTTTATCAGTGCCCCATATTGTACCCAAATATACATCTCCAAATGCACCAGCACCTAGCCTATCGGAGTCTGCAAAGGTGTACTTTTGGCCTGTTGCCGATTTTAGACAGCTGAGCATGTTTAATTTCCTTTTATTTATCAATAATTATTCCCGACGATAGCAAAAACCTAGTCTAATTATCTGCCTTAACCTTACTGCAAAACAAATACTCCTATAATAGTTTATGTCTTGTCTACCTTTGCGGATCTGTCCTTGGCTTTATTGGCTAGAGAAATGAAAGCGAAAAAATGAGTTTGCGTGCAAGACATATCTATTTAGCATTTCCTTGATATAAAGAGCGAACATTCAAGTACACATATAACGAAATTTACTAGGCTTTATTGATCTAATACAAAGGACAAAATGTATTGATTCCCAAGCACTTAAGCAAAGGTCTTCTTGGTCATGATGTTATAGAAGTCATCAAGAGTGACCAAACCATCTCCATCAGAGTCAGCTCTCTCAATCATTTCATTAAGTTCAGCATCATCCATAGTTTCTCCCAATTCTTGAGCAACTCTTCTCAAGTTCTTAATACTGATTCTTCCAGTCTTTTCATCATCGAATAATCTGAAAACCTTCTCTATATCTTCTCTAGTGTCTTTATCGCTCATTCTAGCAGTCATCATATCAAGGAATTCCTTGAAATCAATAGCTCCACTACCATCAGCATCAAGGTCACTAATCATTTGATAGATGGTTTGATTTTTAGCTTCAAAACCAAGAGAGACCATAGCAGCCTTGAGTTCCTTGGGATCGATAGAACCACCACCATCAGTATCGAAGAGATCAAAAGCTTCCTTGATTTCTAGGATTTCGTCTTCGGTTAATCCAGGTTTCTCATAGAGCTTTGGGTTAAAAGCTTGCTTTCCAGTTGCCTTTGTTCCAGCTTTTTGTTTGCTCATTGCAAAGCTTGAAATTCAAATTTATTTATCTATTATTTTTTCAAAAACTTTTGAAATTTAAACTGGATAATTGACAGACAAAAACACATAGTCTTTTGAAATTCTTCAAAATTAATAGGCACTTAGTTTGGACTCTTTTTTCACATCTTCTTTAGTGACAAAGAATTATTTTCTCTAAAGAAATTGTGGCATCCCAGCACTTTAAACTTTACATCTGGTAGCTTCTAAATGTTTCAGGGATGAATTACATTTGGGGGGCTTTAGACATAATCAGAAAGGGCTAGATTTTATGCTCCCCTACAAAAATTATACGACATGCATATAAGATTTTTCAAATAGAACAACATTATGTAATCAACAATTTTCAAGAAAAATGAATTAGCAGAATTTAAGACTTATTGAGTAAGGCCTCTGTAGATTCTTCTAATTTCTTCATTCTATCAATGAAGTTATTTAACGAATTGATATTATTAATTCCTTCTTGTTGACACTGCTTTTGACAGCTGGAGCTATTATTGCAGTCTTTAATGCAAGTTCTATATCTTCCAGTCAACATTCTAATTCCGTGTCTGTAGATATGATAGCTCTGTGAGCATGCTTGGGTGCATGCTTCTTGAGGAAGACCATCCCAACAGGTGTTGCATCTATTCAGGGCTTCCTTTCTATAACTCTTTTCATATTTACGAATCATATCAACAAGCTCTCTATTATCAAGTTCCTCTTCCATTCCCAGCTCTACGAAAATTCGATCAAGATGTCAAGATATGACCGCAATAAATTTTAACAATTATATTATCTGAAAGCACTTCATATGTATCCATTAATCTCCTCAATCCCCAATTCTAATATATAGATGATTTATTCATAATCCTCTGAAGCAGGTGAAGGATTATAGTCAATGAGAGCTTTGACAATTTTACGAATATGAGAAATGCTGAAACAAATTTAGAAAAGCAGCTATTAGGCTTCTTGTTTGATCTTAGAATAGATTTCATTGAGATACAGAGTTTCAGTAGATTATCAGAAAATATAGTTTATACAAATGGAAAGAAATTATATAAATAAAGTGATTGATTAATCATCACTGTAGTTGCTCAGTAATTCTTCAATTTTCTCCTGACCCATCGGGCCGAGCTTAGGAGACGTGGGAATAGCCAAAGGTTTTCTACAGGGCTGAATTGTTATAGGAGAATAATATCGAATAGGCTGAGCAACAAACACTAGTCGTTTTCTCAATTCCTTTATTTCTAATTCTTCCCTTCTTTTCATTTCTTCTTCTAATTGTTTCTTTCTAAAGTCTCTGAGGAACTCTCTTCTTCTCAGATACTTATCAAACTCTGCTCTATCCAACGACCTTCTTTCAGTATGAAGTTTAAATTCTTCGATTTCAGTAAGACGGCTCTTTCCTGTTTCTGGAACAAAAGGATGAGAGAAATCAGGAGGAGCAGTTGCCTTAAAATGATGATTTTCATGCCCATAAAAGCTTTCTGGAGTGTGAATTTCTGGGTGCAGAAGGGCTCTTTCAGAAGTTCTTAACTTTATTTCCTGAGGTATCGTAAGCTTGAGAGGTTCAAAATGGGTATTGACTCCAATTCTGGCCAACTTATCATACTCAGGGAGTCCAGAGGCTTTAAATTGTCTCATGGACTTTTCCAACTCTTGTTGCCTTTTGATTTCTTCTTGAAGGGCTTTCTCCTTCATTGCACCTCTCTCTTCTGTGTGCAAATGGAACAACTTATACTCAATCGTGTGCTTTCCAGGTCTTTTCACCTCGAAAGGCTTATTCTCGGGCATGGGCCTTGCTTTGAAATGAACTTCTTCAGGTTCCTTATATACTTTATGCTGCTCACATCTATATTCTGCACGAGAATCAACATGCAAATGAGGACCATCAAAGGTAGGAGTTCTTCCAACCGACCTACTTTTTAAAGGCCTTTTTGTAAGAACTGAATTCTTTTCCTCTGACTCCTTTGTAATTTCTTCAAGAGAGTTGCGTCTCTCTGGAATATCAACTTTCTGAGACTTTTTCCTCATGATCTTAGCTTTAAGTTTGCTTAATTTCTTTTCTATATTATTGATTCCTAAAATTTCCTTATCTAGCGTCCTGCATTTTCTTCCGTTTCCGAAAGACAATCTATTCTCTTTATCGAGAGTGACTTTGACAACGTTTTCTATTTCATTCTTTGTAGTAGAGTAAACATTCTTTTCTTTTAATGTTCTGAACTTTTCAGCATTTTCCTGCTCATAACCAGCTTCATTTGGATTGGAGACTTGTAACTCAGGATGCAAATATCTATCATAATTGTATTGGTCAGCTGTCTCGCTGGGATTTTCGCCTGAATCGTTCCTGGATAATTTTTCTATCTTCATTTTTTTCAAGATTACATCATAGGAATCAGTACAAAAAACTTCCTTGTGATTAGAGTGGATGGATGAGGAAGGATTAGCTTCTACTTGATAGGGAGTGTCTGGTTCTTGAGCTGATTCCAAGTTGGAAGTAGGATACTTAATTGCAGACATAATTTTAATTTCTAAATTTCATAGATTAACAGACAAAAAATGCACAAAACAGAGTGTTTTTACTCTTTCAGTTTGTACTATGTTAATTAATAGAGAGAATACATGTTTAGGCTTAATTTCCAAATGGTATTAGATACAAATTAATATATATCAATACATCGAAGGGAATTATGAAGAAGATAATATGAATCAATAAATATCGGATTTACGAAAGAAATTAAGAGGCTCTTCTCTCCTTGAATTCTTGGATAAGTTCAGCCAAGGGGGCTAGTTCCTTTTCGTCAACTAGCTTATATTCATCAATAAAGTAAATGAAATGCTTGAAGCAGGTGTTTAAGTGATATTCAATTCCCAGACTCATGACATGCTGGAAATGTGAGTGATAGATATGAGCATAGACTCTAAACAATCTCTTGAAAATGACTTTAACAATAGATTGGAAGTTTTTGGGGAAAGGAGTGCCTATTGACTTAAGACATATAAAACGGTTTTAGTACCAAGTTGGCAGGGGAAAAGAGTTTCATTATTCAATTGATTTTCAACCCAAGTCATCAGGTATTCAATATATTGTTGTGCAGAAACTTTCAAAGGATGCTTAATATTTTGTCCATCGGCCCAGAGGTATTCATATCTAATATTTAACTGTTATCACTTTGATCGCTTACTTAGGTCCGGCTGACATGATAGGACAGTGTTCAGCTGTACAGAACTCCATTAGGGTACCATACATGACACTGATATCGTTATAGAATTCAACTGTATTAACTGCAAGCCATTCATTCAAGTCTTCTCCAGAAGGTAACTCTACGGCGAGGGCCATGTTTCCACTTCCAAGGGTCATTTGTGCAATCTGCTTTAAACCATACCCTCTGTTACCCTTTTCGATCTTTTTAATTGGCTTGAAAGACTTCTGAAGATTTCCTTTGTCCATCTAACTCTCTAACTTATTTCAATTATTTGAATTATCTATGCAACTTAACAATTCATAGTTTTATTTTTAAACCTAACAAGAAAAATAAAATACGGCTAGTCGTAATGAGTTTCAAAGACATCTGTAAAAAACTGAAAGAGTTTATCTCATGCCAAGTACATTCTATTTTTATCAAAATTTATCTTCAGAAAAAAGCCGAAAACCCCACCCTCGGCAAAGTCACTGTTGGAAATAGGAAACTTCAAGAGATTAAACTAATCTCACAAGGTTCACATTCTCCTCCATCATTTTCTTACTCCTAAGGTGGCTACGCATATGTGTATAAAGTCAGGGATGTTGCTACAAAAGAAGTCTTTGCACTAAAAGTCATGATCTGCCAAGTAACGAATCTATTTTTAGTTCTCTTATCACAAAGAACGAAGAAAGGTACGCAACCGCCATGAACGAGATCAAGATCCTGGTACGAAGCATCCTTTTATGAATAACAGGGAATAGCAATCTCTTCCACAGCATCCTAATCTTCTACGTTTCTATGATGCTCAGACCGTGAAGAGAGAAAACGGCCGACACGTCTTCGTCCTCATGGAATTCTGTGAGGATGGTAGTTTATTCGATTTGATGTCAAGAAACGAGATAAATCGTCTAAGTGAACAAACAATCATATCAATTATGAAGGAAGTCAGCGCGTAATCACCTTGCAAACAGAGAATAATAAACTAGGGGTGTCAGAGCACTACATTCTGCTAACCCACCGATCTCTCATAGAGATCTCAAAATAGAAAATATCCTTATTGGCAATGGCAAGTATAAGCTTTGTGACTATGGATCCTGCAGCAGCAAGTTTGTGGACTTTTCGTAAGCGAACATCCCTTCTTTAATTAATTCTAGAAAAATCCACCCTAGCCAATATGGAAAATTCGAAGATGAATATGACAGAAACACAACTTTGATGTATAGGTATCGTTTTTCATGTTCCTAGCTGATTCCTAAGACCTCCGGAGATGTGCGACCCTTATCAGAAGTGGGAAGTGAACGAAAAAGTTGATATTTGGATGTTGGGATGCATTCTATTTACTCTGTGTTTCTATAAGCATCCCTTCCAAGATGAAATGTCCAAACTTTCTATTGTCAATGCCGCGTACACTTTCCCTAAGGAGCACAAATATAACGAGAAGATGCTAGACTTTATCCGCTTGATGCTAACCCCTAATCCCAAGTTCAGACCTAGCATCCATGAAGTCTGTGACATACTCGAAAATTACTACAAAATTGATAAGATTCCTCTCAATGTAGGTTTTCTCTGATATCTTATTGACAGTTTAGCCTGAAGCTGAGAGAATAAAGCAGGAATATCTGCTTCACCAGCAAGAACTCCAAAACTTCCAAAAGAAAGCTGAAGAGAGAAAGACTCTTCAAAAGAAGAATGAAGAAGTTTGGATAGAATTTAAAGAGAGCAGCAAGAAATCCGCCAACACAGATGCATTTGATGCTTTCAACGACAGCAAGCACCAAGTTGACTACAGTGTCAACCAGAATTGGCATCAATTTGACTTTAAAGCCGTTAACCAAAACACTGAAGCATCAGCTCTTAAGGATGATAAGTGGGGAACTCCTGAATTCTTTGCCAATCCTAATAACAGTGCACAAAAGCACTTTGAAGATGAAGAGAAGGATCTCTTTACATCTTTCACTGATGGTAAGGAAAAGAAAGAGGTTACCAGCCCCACCCAATCCTCAAAAATGACAACTGAGAAGAAAAACTCTGAGGAAAATAAACAAAATGCAAACAATACTGAGGAAGTTGAACTTCTTAATGTTCAGATAAGTGTTAATCAATCAGAAAGCCATGCGAAGACTGAGAATAATGCAACTGTTCACAATCAAGAGGATGACCTTTTCGCTTAATTAGCTTTCTTGTTTAAAGTCTAATTCCTTTTACATAAATTACAGTCTGCCATTCACTGTTTTATCAATCTATCGATTTGTCTGTTGTAACTCTCTTGTCTAAGAAAGCCTGCAATAAGGCTTATTAAACCCTCGCAAATTTAGTTACAAAATAGAGACCGAGTATTATAAACGCGCGGACTATTTTGCCAGAAAACTTTTTAAATTATTAATAAATTCAAAAGTTTACTGAGCAACATGGAAATTCAGGAGTATGGTTATCAGAGTCCTTTTACCTCTCAAGAGATGAACGAAGCTTCAGAGAAAATAAAAATGGTAGAAAACTGAGAAAAATCGAATAATGGGCCTAGTTTGTAGCCAGAACAATCATGGAAAAGAGGAAAAGTCTCAGAGATGAGTTTATAGGCTCAAAGAGAAAGATGAGGATGGAAGAAAATGATATAGGTATAGTTTAAATTCTCTTAGTTTACCAGTAAGATGAGCTTGTCAGAAGAAATGTTGATGAATATATGAGACAGTTAAGTTTGAGAAACGAATCAGAATGTCCAGCTCTGAGTCAAGAAGGTATCCAACTTAAATTTTAATTACTCATTTCTAGAGCTTGACTTCATTATTGGCCAATGCATTAATGCTATTGAGGACTATGAGGAGCAAGAGAATAGGGAATTTATTGAGTACATCATGAATAGCGAAAGAGAAATGTTGGAGTACTATGCAGAACTCGAAAGTTCATTGCATATGGACTACCAAGAACACTTTGCCAGAAATGGAACTCAAAACTAAGTTATGCATCCTTTTCTACTAAATAAAATAGCTCCTGAAAAGGAAATTCCTACGTGTTTATATCTTTGCTATATTTACATTTTCTTGTGAAAATCTTAATTCATTTGTCCATGAAAATATAAATATAAGCTGGGCTGATCTCCAGTCCTATTTTCGAAAAGTTTTCTGTCTTTCTAACATAAAAGCTTAAAAGCATATCAAGAACTTTAAAATGTATTCATGACAAACTATGTATCCTCAGATACCGGACTCATTAATGAGACTATATTAGATTGCTATATTGATCTACAAAGCTTTTTCTCCTTCAAACTCTTATCAGATTTGAATATAAATATTTTAGACTAAAATGGTTAAAGTCACAATAAAGTGGGGAAACAAAAAATTTGAGAACGTAGAATTTGATATAACAAAAGGAGTACAAGCCTTTCGGCTTGTTGTACAAAATCTGACCAATGTTCCTCCAGACAAACAAAAAATGATCTTCAAAGGGACAATATTAAAAGTAAATTTCGAAAAATCCTGCATAATTATCTTCAAGGATGAAACAGATTTAGTCAAGCTAAAGATCCCTGAAGTACTCAATCTTGTCTAAAAGTTAATGTGTATAGGGAGCCTCAATTGGTCTGACTGGCTCGGCAGAAGAGAGAATAATCCAAGAACCCAAAAAACAGATTACTTTTCTGGAGGATTTGGATGAGGATGAAATAATGACTCTTCACAACGCAGTAAGGAATATTATCTCTTTATAAGAAATAAGCATGCCCCTTCAGGCGGATTGACCAATTTGAATGAGACATCCTATTTAAATGCGTGCATTCAATGCTTGAGAAATATTGATGAAATTCACGAAATGATCAAAAAGTTCAGACCAAAGGATTTGACCGACAAAAACACCCAATTCATTATTGCTGTTCAAAGAGTTTTCGAAAAACAATTTCTTAGGAAAAATAACATCAATTCAATCGAAGTCTTGAATGTATATGAATATCTCTAGAGAAGGCTAATCCCTTAGGCTCTTATTCAGCTTAAGCCAGAATATGGAACTCTAGATGATAACTACAATTATCAATGCCATGACGCTGAAGTCTGTCTCCAAGATCTCCTTAGACTTATTTCAGAGGGCTTATCAGCAAATGTATAATGAAGCTGATTCCTAATAATTTGATAGACTGGAGGGTCCAACAAGAATTCTTTGGAATCTCTTTTCGAAATTGGCTTTGAGTCAAGGTGAAATAGAAATTTTATGATTTCTTAACAATAAATAGAATTACCCCAATGGACCAATCAAACGAAGAGCCGAGTCTGGTTCTAGAAAAAGGAAATAAACTGACTTGTCTAATTGATGTGAAAGGGAAAAATATCTCAACTCTTTCAGATGGAATTGCGGAAGTAATTTAACATTGTCTTCAATTTAAATTCAAGGGATTAAAAGAGATTGTTGAGAAACAGATTCATCCTGAATTGGCTCCTGCTAGATATCAAAAACTAAAGAAAATCATCTCTCTGGTAAGAAAGATCAGGAAAAATTAATTGCTTAGCCTAAATATATAATTGTACACCAAGAAAGGTTCATGATTAAGGAAGATAATGCTCTATTGGGAAGTTTGAGTGTTCTGTCAAAAATTAATAAGGTACTTATGATCAAAGATTCTTGAAATTCTTAGCCAATTAATGTTCAGGAGACTTTTGATGCTTTGCCTTTTTGTACCTATGAGCTCAAGGAAAAATTAACAGCTGCTCGTAGAGCCCAATCACAAGGGAAAAAGACTCTGAATATAGATCAAGATTTTATATTAGAAGAAGAGGAAAAAGCTGTAACACTAATTTATTTTCTTTTAATACTAGCTAGATAAAGGAATTCAAAGAAATCGGCACAGGATTCTATGACTTGATTGCTGTAATAAGCCATTATTCTAAGGTTGCTACAGGGCAATACCATGCTTGGTTGAAACAAGGCGATGGTAAACTCTAAATATTCGCTTTTCAAATTGTAGGGAGCTGGATATGCTATCAAGATTCTAATGTCCAAACTATGACTTTACACGATATTCTTAATTTAAAGGGAGGACTGAGTCCTGATACTGGTTATATATACTTTTATCGTAAGGTGCCTTTTAGCCAAAACTAATTTTGGTAATTTCTGGATTAGTTTTACAAAAGTTTTTTTCTTTGCGCACAGATTGGTAATATTGTATGCAATGGTTGAATAAAAGCGTGATATGACAACAAAATATTTTTACAAGTTAAGCTTCTTCTTCTTTCTCTCACTCAATCTTCTCAACTTCTTTCTTCTTTGCTTTCTTTTACTCTTTTTCAATTTAGTTCTCTTTCTTCGATGAGTATTCACATTCAAAACGGCATCCTCTAACAACTCCTTTTCTGGAAGTTGGATCAGGGATCTATACGACAAAACGTTTTGTATCCATTGAGATTGACTCAAAAACAACTCACTTCTGAAAAGAGCAGATGAAGCTTGGAGGAATTTGAAAGATCTCTGAAGATATCCATTAAGAGCAGGATTTATGGCGCCCTTCAGGAAAGGAAGAGCTATATTTTTGGGAGAAAGGACAAATCTTAATGCCATTAAGATTTAATTTTATTATCTTTGAAAGATTTGAGAATAAATGTACGTCTTCTTCTTGTTAATTATCATCTATAACAATGGGGAAAAAATACTGCCAATAAAGTATTACAACATTGCATACTTTGACAAGAATAATTCAGACAGAATAGATGTCTTCTTTGTTAACTTCCTTTATTTCGTTAGCTTAAAAGAACCCTGTTTACTGTTCTGAGGGGTCAATTTTGCCTCACTTTTCTCTAACGAAATATCTCCATTAGACCTATTAGAACGCTCATCAGTCAAGTCATCTTTAAAACTAAATTTATATATGTTTGTTGCATCAAGTTCAACACTTTCACCAGTGTGCTGACGTTCGGGTTCTGAACCACCTAGAACTTTCTCTAAGGCATCAAACTTTCCAAGTAGAACTGTGATCTCTCTTTCCAGTTCATCTGTCTTTTGCAAAGCCTCTTGTTTCTCTGTTCTTACTTGTTCTAGTGTGTTGACTCTATCATGATAAAGCGATTTCAGCTCATCAATCTCTGCATTATTTTTCTTGGCCTGAGCCCCAAGCTCGCTATTTCTTTTCTCTAGTCTCTCCAACTTTTCCTTAGTTTGTGCAGCCACCTTCTTGAGGCTCTCTAAATCACGGAGGATTTCCTCAGGTTTCATGTCAGCATACTTTTCAATGTCAGTATGACTGACTATCTCCTTAACGTTCTCTTCGCTAGTGCTCTTATCTAGGACTGAATGGGGAGCTATTTGTTTTAGTTGTTCCTTGAGAAGTTCATTTTCCACTCGGACATCATAGTGCTCATTTTCAGCCTGTCTGCGGAGTGCTTCATAGTCAATTTTTCTATTGATTCTGTCTTCATAGGCCTTGTTCAAATTTCTCACAACTTCTAATTCGTTATTCTTGACTTCAATATCTGCAGTCACTTTTTCTATTTGCTTCTCAAGTTCTGCGAGTTTCTTGACTGTTTGATTATTCTTTTCTAGAATCCTGCTATATTCTTCCTCCAGCCTTTGGAGCTCTTCAGCCTTCTTCTCCAGGATAACTCCACTTGCATCAAGTTTCTTTTCAGCCTGGGCATTTTTGGCTATTAAAAGGTGATATTCTCTTTTGAAATTTTCGAGTTCTCGTTCTTTCTCAGTTATGACATTGCTATTGTTGGTCAATATCTCTTCCTTTGCTATAACTTCTTGTTTCAATTCTCCTGCACGTCTCTTTAGAGATTGAAATTTTGATTCTAGTGCAGAAGCTTTATCTCTGCTGGCAATGAAGTCTTCCATCATTTGCTGTATATTCTTGTTAAGTTGTAAAATTGTGTCATCTTTATTCTCAATCTCTTCTTGTACTTCTTGCTCGTCTCTTTTATCCAGCCTAGAAGAAGATGACATTTGAAATAATTCTGTGTTTTTGTCTAGAAGAGCCTTAAGTTCCTGCTTTTTCTTGGAAATTAAATTTTCAGATTCCCTCATCTTTCTAGATAGCTCTTCTCTTATTTTTGTGTTCACAGCTTCAATGTCGATCAAATCATTTTCTTCTTTAGCAAGGATCTCCACCAACCTTTTGAATTTCTTATCAATAATCGAGTAGAAATCTTCAGGAGTGAGTTCAGATGCCTCTTCTGCACTCAATTGGATATTATCAAACTCTTCATCTCCAAGACGATATTCCATAAGTTCAATAGCAACTTGAGAAAGCATCCTATTGAATCTTTCTTCATTATTCACAGGGCTAGTTGGAAAGCTTCTTGTTAAGCCTAGATCGAAGATTTTATGGTATTGTCTTCGTGCGGTTCTTTGGGATTGCTCATCCATTTTAGTCTCGTTGTTTCTAAATTTAAAAAACTTCTAACAAATACTTCAACTTATTTTATTTGAGGTATAGAGCTAAAGGCTCCTTCTAAACTGTCTCACCCTATTCAACAGATAATAGAACCACAATCTCACTTCAAAATTCTTCAACAGGTTTATTGCCCTTCCTTTGAGTATGATGAAGCTTCTGAGACTTGGTGAAGTCTGGAACAAATGAAACCTCATTCAGAGAACACTAATGAACTCATAATGTCTAACAAAAGCACAGTATTACTGTATCAGTGTTTACAATAATTAGACCTTGTCAGACAAGAAATATTAATAGAAAGTGACATACAATAAAATACAATACAGCTAATTGGAATAAACTAAAATAAATTCATCAGAACATGTACGGTCTTTATTCTCAAGCCCAGCCAAACACTGGAAACCTTAAGATGGCTAAGCTCGACGGAATCTTATTCCAATCAGATTATAATAATAAATCGTATAATCCCTTCTTTTTTCTTAACAATTCTCTAGAGATGTAAGGAAATATTGTGAAGAATTGCTGAAAAACTATGATACTCTTGACTGCTTTTCTGCGCCCAATCGTACATTTTTCAACCCTTAATTCTCAATATTATTAGCCGGCAAACAACCTTCCAGAGTCGTTGAGATTCATGGAACTAGTAATTATTAATTTTGCAATGAAATAATGAGAATAGTACCTGTCAATTTTAGGGGAACATTCTACCATTTGATGGTTAGCTTCATATTCCCTCCCTTATTCCCTAACGTTCCTCCTCTTGTATATTTGGTCAACCCAGACGGTAAAAATACTGATTTTCTTTCTGATGTATAGCTAAAAGATTCAGCGCTCTACAAAAATATGACTCAAAGAAACAGCTTTTCCCTAATGGAAAGTATTATTACCCTATTGCCTTCTCTGAAGTCACTGGATGGATTTCTCATAAAAATATTGTAAGACAAAAAATACTTTGACCAAAATTGTTAGATGAGAATAGTTAAACAAATGGTTGTTGAATTCGGTAATGAGTATCCTCTCTTTGAAGCCACAAATGCAAATTCCTTGTTCAAGAGCAGCTTGCATTATCAACAGCAACAACAAAGTAAAGTTGGCATGATCGGACAAAATTATCAAAACAATGCTCAAAATGTTACCACTAATATCTCTAACAACTGGGGAACTAATACATTCACCAACACTAACATGAACTTGATGGGAGGAACCACTCAAAACACCAGAGACCAACTTCTTGCTGTTGTTAGAAAGAAGTGTAACTAATTTAAATGGCATCTGTTTATGAGAATAGATAGTGAAGAAGCTCTGACTATTGCCAAGAAGCTTGAGAAAGATCTCAACACCCAAAGAAACAACATGGTCGAGCTTCAAAACCTCACCTTGAAACTTCAAGACGAAGAAGCAAAGCTCCAAAAATTCGAAGTATAAATTCAAATGATTTTCCTGAGAGTTATAGGATAGCGCACCCATCATTATCAGCGATCTTGAGGAAAAGATCCAGGGTATTGAGCAAATTATCAACATTCAGCAAGGAACTGCCCTTACGGCTGAGACTTTGAAGACTACTATTGAAGAAGTTGATGAAGTTTCTAAGATGTAACAGTTATATTTTTTTTTAATAATCTTTAAGGCTTATGGATCTAGTTTCCACTAATAAAGCCATTGAGGATTTGAATATTTTCGCTGAAGAATTGTTCAATGCTGGAAAGTTGGATTTGGAGACATACCTTAAGGTAGGAGATTGAAGAGAGAAATTAATGGGGTAGATATATAAGGATAATACTGAGAGAGAGTTTATGAATAATGTTTGGATTAGAAAGTTGATTTCAGCAACTGGAGGAAATTAAACATAAGGATTCATACTTTGATATATGAAGCTCTTTAAAATATGCAAGTCATTACGAGTGTATGTTGTATGAATAATTAATCTTATCTGATAAATTTCTTGAAATATTCCATTTTATCTTCAGTCTTAAGGACTCTCATAAATTCATGGAAGTCCTCCATCTTAGTCAAAAAGTTTTCTTCATCCCATTCATTCCATTCTTTATATGCAATTCTCTTAGCTAAAAATATTACTCAAACACACTAAAACTCTACCTCTTTGTTCAGACTCCTCAATCAGAGTTTCAGCATAATTACAGTGATTTATAAACTCAGCCAACTTTTCAGCATATTTCTTTCTGTATGCAGCATCTTTATTGGGGTTATTGGCCTTCAATGAGATAGCCATAAACTTGAGGGCAGTTTCTCTATATCCAAGTGTTGGATACTTCAATCTCTTATTACCTACAATATAAGAAAAGCTAAAAAAAGACTATTTACCTAGTTGAGCCATGACCTTCATAGTAATATTTCCGAGATGGTGTTCAAGATAAGCAGTGGCTTCACCATTCTTGGCCTTTTCCCTGATTCTAGACTTATCTTTCTCTTCAATCTCACGAAGTGGCAGCTTTTGAGGAAGACTAACTTGCTCAAATTTCCTAGGATTGACAGCAAATTCAAGAAGCTCGTTCTCAGACTTAAAGGTCCAGAATTTATCTTGGTAGTACAGGACCAGATCGGGAAGACCCTTTTCAAGTTTTCCTCTGCTTAAGCTGACAGGGCAGTATCCCTTAAGTTGATAGGCCTTTTGTTTATAAGCTTCGTAAGTCATCTGGATATCAACTCTTCTGGGTGCAGATCTCAATTCTAAGGAAAGACCTGACTTGAGGATTCCATTGGGGTTCTTTCTGAAGTCGATTTCTTCTTCCTTGCTGGATAGATAGTAGATCTTTCTGTTATAGAAGTAAGTATAAGGAGAGAAGATATTCGAGCTGATGAAGTGACCCTTGGTCTTAAGGGCAACAGGAGAAAAGTTCTCATATTCTCCAGCATTGGCAATAAGTTCTTTGGGAGTAATAGGCAGTCCACTGATGTTGGTTGGCTGACCTGTGATCAAGGCAATAGATAAGTTATATTTCTTCTCAAGAATATCGTTAACAATTGCCTTGGTCTTGTTCAAAAGGCCAGATCTGGAGATTTTGGGGGAAAGTGTGATGACATTGTTGAAGTTTTCAGCGTAGTACATCTGGGTCTTGGCACACTCACGCTCATTAACGTCGAGTCTCTTGTGAAGGATTCTCATGTCATATCCGAATTTGTGACTCATCTTTTGGTTTTTGAAACATCTGTCCATAATTTCTGTTCTGCTTAAGTGCATGTTAATGACCAAATCAGGAATGATTCCTCTTTCTGTTAACAAGTAAGCTTGTTCTCTGTTTTGTGGGAAGCCGTCCAGGATAAATCCTCTGGTAACACAATCAAGAAGTTGGATTCTCTTGTAAATTAAGTCCACAATTTCTTGGTTATTTGGCAGATTTCCTGTTCTCAAAATATCTTCAATCTGGCTCTCAGCCTGCCAGAAAGGATATTCAACAGCTCTATTCAGCAAGTGCTTGATCTTAATTCTGACAAGTCCCAGCTTTTCTTCAAGCAGCTTGGCCATAGTGGACTTTCCAGTCTTCATAGGTCCTGTAATGAATATCTTCATGTTCAAAGGAGCATCCCTTGGAGCAGCCTGGTTTTCAACAAGCTTGAAAATAGTCTCTAAGCCGGCCTTTCTCTCTTCATCGCTTCTAAAGTAGTAAATTCTGCTGTTGTAGATAAGTGGGAAGTCCTTTTCTCTTGGGAGTGCCCATGGTTTTTCAAGGCATCCATTGTGGAACTTGCTTCTCCTGTAAGCATAGCTCTTTTCATAGTAAGGGAGATAAGTGTCCTTGAGCTCTCTAATCTGATGTTTCACTAAGATAAGTTCTCTTTTTTCTAGATAAGGCTTAAGTTGGTAGGAGAGACTTGTCCAGACAGATTGGATATCCTTGTCAGTTTCAATAACGATAGTAGGGATGCCAGCATCTTGGAATGATTGGATGTAGTCTTCGAGCTTAGAAAGTTGGGTTTCGATGACTTCAACAAGCTTAGTTCTTTCCTCTTCAATCATATCCTTGAGGACTGGAGCCTCACCATCATCGAGCTCGTTTTCAATATCAGCCAATTCTTCTTCGGTGGGTTCAAGGATTTCAGCTTCTTCTTCTTTCTTTCTAGCAATGAGCTCCTCAATCTTTTCGGCTCTCTTCTTAGCCTTTTCCTCTTCTCTCTGTCTCATGATGTCATTATATCTGTTGACAATAGATTGCTCATCGAAGACTCTCTCAACCACACTAGACTCCTTACACTTCAAGAACACACAGACTTCAGGAAGTCTCTTAGCATCACTCAAAAGTTCAACTAGAGGAGTGGCAATAGCTCCTTCCTCAACATCGAACATATTACCATTGATGACAAGTTCCTCAAGTCCTTGGAAGATTCTTCTTACGACTTCTATTTCATGAGCCTTGAGGTCGAAATCTTCGGGATCATCATCAATTTCTGGATCAGGGAGTGGGTTTCCATCTTCATCGTATTCTCTGGGCTTGAATCCTCTAACAAGCTCTCTATCTCTCTTTCTCTTTTCCTTTTCTCTCTTGAGGATTTCGAGCATATCTCTAGCCAATTCGACTCTGGAGATTTTGTAATGCTTATTTATGAGGTCCATTTGAGTATGGAGACCGCTTCCCTTAATGCCCATCATGAGGATTCTAGGGCCAGGGAGCTTCAAGTTCTTCTTATTGCAGAGAGCAACATATTTATCAACATTGTTCTTGAAAATGTTCATTTCTTTCTCGCTATAGAATCTATATCTTCTTCCCCTGACTTGGAGTTCATTCTCTTCTTTTCCTGGGATCAGCCATCCCTCATCAGCCAAAGTCAAAGCACAGTAAGGCCCGCAATCAGCAAATCTAATAGGATCATCATTTTCAACATCAGCTGGATTGAGAGCATCACCTTCTCTGTCAACATTAATGTAGAAAGGATCAACAGCCCACAGAATATGGTTAATGAATTCCTTGGGTGGGTAGTTAATAGCAACCTCCCTAAGAACATCCTCATAGTTCTCTCTGATCAATTGGGCAGCAGCCTTGGCCTTTTCAAGCTCATTATCGAGGTTGTAGTCCTTCACAAAATCAACATTAGACTTCAATGCTTTTCCTGGTTCAGCATCTTCAGCATCTTCGCTATTATCATATAAGTATATGACTCTATCAAGGTTGATGTTGTGATCTTTTAAGGCAGCAATGTGTTCTTCAGTTTGAGGGAAACCAAGCAAGATGAAGCCTCTGACAGGGGGAACGGTACCATCCTCGTTAGGTTGGACACCGATTTCCCTTAATTTAAGATCTTCAGGAGGTGGGGTGGGTGGTCTTTCTTCGCCATCTGGGTTTTCACCTTCTGGTGGGCTTTCTTGGATCAAAGCAAGTCCTTGCTGAGATGTTCTGGATTCTTTTTCTTTTTCTCTTTCTTTCTCCTTGTCTTCCTTGGTCTTTCTAGAGGAAGCTCTGGAGAGAACATCATCTTTCTTAGATTTAGTATCCTCCTCAGGTTCTTTTGGCTGCTCTTCGATTGGATTTCCATCCTCATCAAGGACTGGTTTGGGTGGTCTCTTATACAAAGGAAGTCCAAGCTCAAAGAGAATCATTGGGACAATATCAGCACCAGTAAGGGCCCCTCCCTTCATGATAGCTTTGAACTCTTCTTCAGAAGGATGAATACTGCCACTCTTGGGATTGGAGGGGATGTGGACAGGCCATTTTCTCATTTCGAGCAGCTTCTTGGCGACCATCTTTTCAACATCGATAATGGGCCAGCCATAGCGTTGGCTAAGCATTTCGGCAACAGCTTCTGTTCCAGTACCTGGGGGACCAATGATAGCAAGATTGAAGGTCTTGGGCATTTTTGGAGGGGTTTTCAAGTATTTCTTGGGGTTGTTAAAAAACTTCCCTCTGCTCTCTTCATCAACAAACACGAAGACTCTTCCACCATATTCACAAGGGAATTCTCCCTTTCCTTGTAAAACATATCCTTCAGATAATTTGACTGGATCAATAGTTCCCCATGGAGACCATCTTCTTGAAGGCTCTCCTTCATTTTCAAGTCCTTGTCTTAAGAGATCCTTCAAGCTATCATCACTGACTTCTTCGAGCATGACTGGGAGTGGCCTAACAGGGTCAACAACATCCTGCATTTTAGCCAAACAAGCTTCAAGAACTTGGTTTGGATCAAGACCGCTTGGCTCAATTCTGACTACTCTGGAGGGAGCCATTTCTCTGATAATGAATTCATTGAGGTAGCTGTAGTATTCCTTGTAGGTTTGCATGGCTTGTTGAAGGATACCCATATTCTCATTTGCTCTGCTGACAAGGTTCTTCTCATTTGGAAGGGGTGGCTTATCTTCATCATCTTCTTCCTCTTCTTGTTCATCCTCATCCTCATCTTCCTCTTTCTTCTTCTTCGGCTTAGGCTTCTTCAGGATTTCTCTGTCATAAAGAGAGGTCAATTTCAAATCTTCAGGGTTTTCCATCATGTTACGGGCCATAAATCTAACTTCAGAAGGATTGCAATCAAAGATAATAACATGAGAAAACTTCCCTCCTTCAGGAAGGACAATTTCCTTGTTGACAAGTCTTTCAGCCCATTTTAAGGTTCTCTCTTCATTTTCATAGATAGGGAAGTCGAAAATGAATCCCTTGAATGTAGCGGCATCAGAGGCCAACATCTGATTCAACAGTTCGATTTGTAAAGACTGGGGAATTGGAATACCATCATTTAAGCAGTTCAAGAGACTGGTTTCAAGAGGAGTGAAGATGTTAATTCTGTTGCCTTCGTCATCCTCTTGTGGGTTTTCGTTATCCTCTTGGACCTTCTTCAAGAGATCTTGCAATCCCTTTTCAATAGAAATGACTTCAAGATTGATTTTAGCAGCAAGGTTGTTGCAAAAGGTGGTAATTCCACTCTTAGGGAAACCAATAGCAAGAATGTAGAGAGGTTCTTGGTTAGCATATTCTAGGATATCTTCAGTGAAGGAGTCATCAGGGTCAGTGGGGAGGGAAGTATAGTGGGAATGATATTCCTTGAAGAGTTCCTTGTGTCTTAATAGTTCGAGAGTGTCCTTTGATTGATAGTTCTTTTTCTTGTTATCAAGTTCGGTTTCAAGATCAAAGTATCTCAACTTGCATTCCATGGTTTTGATGACTTGTTCAGAAAGAGGAAGAATGTGTTGGTTGTTCTTGTTTGGATCTGAGTCATCTTCGTCATAAAATCTTCCTTTGTGCTTTTCGCTTTCATTCTTGACATTGAGTCTGTGGATTTGATCGATCTTGTATTCCTCGAAGTAGTAAAATGCACTCCTGATGTTGAAATATTTAACGAATCCATTTTTGCCTAGAAATCATTAGATATTTTATTACTCTATTCGTTACATTTTAAACTTTCATAGCAAAGTTCTCTCATCAATACTTCATTGAGTCTAGAGTTAACAATATGTGTTTGGGTTGATCTATTAGCATCATAAATAATAGGGAAAATTCTGTGATTGAAGTCAACTTGGAAATTGATAGCTGAAATAACATTTCGGACTCCCAAGGCCCAAATAGTGACCAAGCCAGAGTTTGGTGCGCACTTGGCTTCAATATGTTGGTATCTATATGCATTCTCTTCGGTTTCAATGTAAGGTGGGGAGGCTTCGAAGACTTCATTTTGGTTAACAACGTGAGTAATGACATTTTCAGCAGAAAATCCAATAGGGATGATTTCTTCATATGGCAAGATTTCAACTTCAATGACTGCATTAGGATCATTCTCTGCTCTCTTGAGTTGTTCTGGATTTTCGACAAGGACTTCATCGGCAAACTAATATTTCAGATTTTATGAGAAAAACTATACAATATCCTTGTTGATGAGGGTCTTTCTTCTGTTCAAGGGGATTGATGCGACGATCTCATCGTAAGTAAAGAGTGTAACTTTCATGTATGATTCGACTATGGTTGAGCTTCCTGATAATTTAGTATTCAATTTGCATTCTAGTACCATGCTGGACGATCTTCTTTCTGGTTGTTCTGTTGTAGATCATATTGAAGAAGGCGAGAGATGAATTGGCACCGGTTTCTTCTAACCATAAAAATGCTAACTTAGCACAAAATTCGCAGAAGAGATTAAAGTCCACATATTCACTGTGGCTATTCAAGAGTCGGATTAGGTCATTTCTGGCTCTTTCTTGGATTTGTTCCTTTGGATAAATTGGATAAAATAGATGCAATAGCAACATATAGTACTATTTCAATAAGTCAAGATCATTATCCTCAATACCTTCTCTAGTTCTTTTCTTGGGACGGTCGAGTCAATCATCTGCGGGAAAAGCTTCCAAATTTTAAGCACAGTATCACGGAATTCAGGATGTTGCCTGAGCTGACTTATGATTGTTGGAATTTCCTTAAGTTCAACATTGAAAAATTGGTCTAGGCTGATTAGCTGGAAATTGAAGAGGGCTTACGCTCATAAACAAAGTGGCTTTTCATTTCCTTTTTTCTACTCTATCTTGACAATGTATATGTTGTCTCTAAGAGTTTATTTAAAATAATTAAGTAACTGTTCAAGCACTCTAATGAAGGACTCGCTCTCGTATTTTTCAATCTTTTAACGAAAATCCCCTAAGAGCTTGTCTTCAATCATATCCTCATGAACCTATTCTATCAATTTTCTTCTATCATTATATCTCTTTTTGGACCAATAGCAAATAAAGAATTTAAGAATTTTGAGTAGAATTTGAAAGGATTTTGATACTAAAGATCGTTTATTGAAAAATGGCCATCTTTATTGTCACCCCTTATGATTGGGCGAACAAAAATTTTCTTTCCTAGTGAGTAATTCTGATATTTCATTTCAGAAAAATTTTGCAATAAGGTTTCAAATAAGAAAATGGATAGTGTACAAGATCATACATGCCCAATATGTTTGGAGATCATGACAGAAGCCATGATCATCACTACCTGCTCTCACATAGTTTGCAGACAGTGTGGAGAACAGCTAAAGCAGGTAGGCTTAAATTCAGGTAGAGAATCCACTCAATCTTGCCCTGTATGCAGAAAGCCTTTCATTCAAAGCCAACTCAAGTACAAAGATTACACCAAAATACTAAAAGAGACCATAATAAAGTAAGAAGTTATCCTACTTCTTGATACAATAGATGTGTTTGTAATAAAGAGTTTGATCTGTTGGCATACAAAGAACATGCCAATAAATGCGACCGAATTAAAGAGTCAAATGAAGCTGCCAAATCTAACCTTCTCGACAAAAGTAAAATGAAGTAATATGTTCTCCTGAAAAAATCATTCTCTAAGGCAATCTGTGAATAGAGCCACTTTTAATTGTCCGGCTTGCGATATGAAGAACCTAGATAGAGAGGGTCTTGTCAAGCATATAACCGAAAAACACCCTCACCAGAAGGGAGTGTAACAAAAAATTAATATATTGAGACCTTGTTAGGTGCCCTATCTGTGTAGCGCAGCCTTGGGGTGATCCAAATTATAAAACTCGTAAAATACAAGAAAATAATTCATTAATTATGTAGACCTGTCTGCGCATATGAACATGAGACATAAATTCGACTATGATACATATACAGTATGATAGTGATTTATGGCCTGAATGATAGGACTATAAATTGAATGATGATGAGATTCTTCAGAGAGTCTTGGAGATGTCCTTGCAGCAAAAATAAAGTAGAAAATAAAGAATAGAAAGAAGGGGAAAAAAAAGAGGAAAATTGTACCTACACTAAAAGGATTGAATTATTGTATTTGTATGGCTCTATCCCATCTGATTTGTATTTATATTTGGATTATATTGCGCCATCATATTTTGTGCTCTGATTTGATCATTCATGAGTTTCTCCTCAATCTGTGAGGAAAACTTCTCCTGGTTATAAGTCTTCTTCCAGATTCTTCCTCGCGCATTTGTAAACCAGTTTTGTACCTAGTTACAATTACGAAGAATTTTATCTTCAGGTACTTGTTTTAAAGTTATTCCAGCCTCATTTGCCAGCCTTACTTTTTCTGCATGAGAAGGGTATGGGTCATGAAAGTGTTCAGTTAGCCAATTTTTCATGGTTGTAAGAGCTTTCTTGGGGATTTTAGTTTTGCCTTTCTTTCCCTTCTTTCGAATTCCGGTTGATTTAGGATCGAGAGAGGGGATCTCAGAGGCAGTCTTGTTTTTGAGAATAAGTTATAAAATAGTTACCTTCACGATCTTTTCAGTGAGTTGATCTAGACTGTGTGAGATACTCTCCTTCATTTTCTCCAAAACGCTCTTGAAGTAAATTTCTGGGACAATATGAAAGAATTGTTGTTCCTGGAATTTAGACTTCATTGATCGAAAGATTTCGAAGGCACAGTTTTTGAAATACTCCTTTGCTTTAGCCTTAGCCATTGAAATTTTTTCTTCCTAAGTGGTTAAAGGGAAGAAAAAGGCAGTACTTCAGAAGATCCACTTGAGTACTTTAAATTGTGCTCATCTAGCACTTTGGTTAGGTAATCCTCTAACTGTTGGAACTGAGCTTGAAAATTTTCTTCCCTTTGTTGTGCCATGCCTAGCAGAGAGCGTTAGAAGTCAAAAATTTCTAGATACGATAGAAATTGTTCAAGTAGGATGTAGTAACGGCTTCCTCTGACTGGGAAGGATTGGAGGGCTCAATATCTTTTCTAAGAAGATGAAAAATCTTTTGAGAGCAGAGTTTACTGTTGGCTGAGGACGTTCTCAACAGGGCTTTTCACTTTACTCATGTCTTTAATAAAATTCATCAAATCTGTTATAGAGCTTAACTTGAAAATTATAAGTCTGACCGTCCAATCAAATTCAAGTATTTGATGATTTTATTAACAAGATTGCCCTTGTTCCTGAAAATTTTTAAGAGGTTTCTCTAATGATAATTTCATCCCAAACTAGTTTCAGTCAATAGCATATGCTTTTTGGTCATAGGGGTTGAGACAATATCTGAACCTAATACTCTTCCTTAGAAACGTTCAGTTCGATGTCCTGACCAGTAATAGATTACTGAAAGATTTGATTTTCTACTAAGTCATGAAATAAAAGCCTAACAGGAGACTGATTCGTCTTAAGACAATAATTAAAAATAAAAAATGACATAGAGAGTCTAGTTTAGCTACTACATACCCTATATCTTGTCAAAGGGCTCTTGAGAATGTCTTAAGAACGTACCGAGCAATCCTCTATTGTATGATTCATGAGGAACTTGGATACTGGTTTTGCTCAATTTTTATGAGCAGGAAAAACTGTAAGGATTGCCTATTTATCTCATATCCAAATCGAGATTTCAAATTAATACGCAGAATAAATCGATGCAAAGACAATCCGCAGGCGGCTCAAAGAGAGAAATCACAATTATTGACAGAAAGGGTAGAGAAGTCCTCAAGGAAACTGTTGACCTTTCCATGCACATCATTGACCTTAAAAAACTCATCCAAGAGAAAAGTACCCATATTGTATCATTTTTCAATATGAACTAGCCAAGCTTCTTGTAGAAAGACAATACTTGACTCTCGGAAGACCAAGCGAAGACCCCAAGGCCAAGAGAATCACAATGAATGAGGGATATAAGACATTGAACGAATATCCTTTGGCTGAAGAAGGAAATATTATTACTTTGAAGGATCTTGGCCCACAAGTTGGCTGGAGAACCGTCTTTATCGTTGAATATGCTGGTCCCATGATTATCTTTGCACTCAATTATTTGATTGCTTCTTCCAGAGGAAAATTGGCCAGCATCCAGAAGTAAGCACAATGTGTGATGGCTATAATTTTTGCTTAGGCTTGCCTTCATCCTCATTTTGATCCACTATTTGAAGAGAGAATTAGAATCTATTTTCTTGCATGTCTTCAGTAGAGATACTATGCCATTCAAGAGAATTTTCATCAATTCTTTCCATTATTGGTAATAAATCCATCCATTAAAGCTAAGAGAATAGGTTCACCTGTGGTACCTTGATCTCCGTTGAACTCTATTATTTCTGGAAGGACCCTGGCTACCCTGAAATTATCCAACATGCACTCTTCGGAATGTTTTGCGTAACCCAAAGCTCATGAGATCCCTTAAATTCTTAGTTCTTCGAATTCATGAACTTCATGTGCCATCTTACCTTGAAGAATCTCAGAGCCAAAGTTGAAGAAGAAGCCAAGAACAGTCCTTATGATCAACTCAAGCTTAAGAGCAGAAGAGGAATTCCTCATGTAAAATCTCAATTATATTATTTTATTGTAAAGGGATGGGGCTTTGGATTTGTTACTTGTGCTAACTACTGGTGGGAGACCTGTGTTTGGGTTACTTTCGCTGCCCTTACCAGATGCTGGACTGGTATTAAGTGAAAACTGAGTTTTTAATATTCTAAGCTTATGTCTTCTTGATGTTCTCATTCTATCAAATGACAGAATGGGCTCTTCAAAAGCACAAAAACTTGAAGAAGGAATTCGATGGAAAAGACGGAAAGCCCTTATATCCTAAGTAAAGAATTAATTTCTGATTGCTTACATGAAATAGAAATAGAAAGGCAATTGTTCCTTTTGTCCTATAAAAAAATATTCATCATTTATATATTTTTAAACAACAGAAACATATCCCTTTCCCTCTTCTAAGTGGGAATATCCGATAAAAAATAGGGCTTGTCCTAGTCCTGAAAACAGTCTCTCTTTGAATTTTTTATTCAAATTTAAAAATCATAAATTAGATACGTTTCAATGAAAAAGGCTGTCTTATCAGCTTTGGTAGCAGTATTCCTCCTTGTTTCACCCACTCTCTCAAAGGACGGGTATAATTATAATAATTTCCCTACATCTTGATTAGAGACAAGGACAGCTCACTTGCTAAATTAGATGATGGCAAACCCGTATACAGTTCCTCAAAATATGAGATTGTAAATAACTTTGTTTTACGAATAGTAATTGTATCAGCATGCTGGCTTACTCGAGCCCCAAGTCAGAGAAGGAACAAACTTCACTGGTATAAATTTTCAAAAACAAATAATAATTAATCCCTCAGAGAACTCAAAAGGACAAATCTGTGGAGGCACTCAAAGAGGAAAAGTTCACTATTCAACATACCAAGGAGCAGCGAATAAATTCAAATGGTACATCGAAAATCCCCTCCCCGATGCTACTTGCACTTTTAGAATCAGCGAAGGTATTTCCTCTGGCTTCAAATTCCTAACAATTTAAGATGTCCATCAAAGCAATGACTCAGCATATGTTGTTTTAATTCCACAGGAAACTCAAGGTCTCAAGCCAGATGGTATATAGAAATAAATAAGAGATAATCGTTCAGGTTCTTTCCTCTGTACTTTACCCAGCGAATCCAGAACATTTATCATTCCTAATGACATTGACTGTGATAAATGTATTTTGGAATGGATTTGGAGAAGCGCTGATGGCTCAATCGAAGTTCGCCAATGTGCTGATATTTTAGTAGCTGGAGGTACTGACCTTTATTGCCTTGGCCAATGCCAAAATGGTGGTGTCTGCAGACATGGACAATGTATCTGCAGAGAAGGATACACTGGAAAATACTGTGAAAAGACTGAAGGTAATAGCATAAAAATATCTTCTAATTCTTAGGTTTCGGAATTGCCTTCCTTGAATTCCTCAAGATCTTGTTCTACATCTTGTTGTGCCTTGCCTTAGTTGGAGGACTCTTGTACTTGGTTTATTGGTTAAGCAAGAAGAGAGCTTTGGTTATTGAAACTGAACCTATGGTACTTACTGGAAATTCTTAAGTAATGCTTAGCTTCAAAATGATGGACAAGAAGTTCCTAGATCTCAATTCGTCGAAAGACCTCCTGTTGTTGACCAACCTGCTGAGACAGAAGTAAGAAGAAGACCTGTTGAGGCACCTACTGAGAGACCTATGAATGACTTTGAACTTAATGAAAATATGGCAAGAAAGTTGAGAAGAGATTCAGATAGACAATCCTACCGTCCAAATACTTCAAACTTTGGAACTTAATTCAAGAAATTGTTAAACATCATAACAAATACCCCATAAGCTACAATATCACATTAGAAGTACAAATCTTGTATAAATTCATGGTTTAACTTTTCATTATACATGTGTCTTCTCCAATCAAGAGGATTTTTGTCTAAATCAATTCCGATTCCATACTTAAGAACATCCTTGAACTTGATTGTTCCAACGTAATGTCTGAACAACAGGTTATAATTCTCAGTATATTCGTCATATTCCTGAACTTTCTCCTTTCCCAATTTTCTCACCTTTCTTGATCTGCTAAATTCATTCAGAAGACTGGCAAAGCAAGCCACAGCGCATCCTGTATGCATAGTCAACTCTATTATTTTAGCGAAATATGCACAAATGTACTCTTCTTATATTTTAGCAGGGCAAAGATAATAACAGTGCCTGGAGCAATAACTAATTATGCTTAGAGAATTTCAGGAACGAATCTTACTTGAATTATGGAAGTAGTATTTGGCCCACTTGGGGGTGGTCTCTACCTTTTCCAATTCTGCTTGATATTTCTGCTCTAAATAGTCCAAATGGTCAAATCTTCTGACAAGATTGAATATAATGGACTCATGATAAGCTTTATCTGAGTCTATCTTATCTGTTCTGATGATAACGTTTTGGTCATCCAAGTCCTGAACAGATGTGCTCTTTACCTGGTTATCATCCTGCTTTTTCTTTCCCAACAAACGAGTATCCATTTAAACGTAAACAATAGATTTTATTTCTGTTATTCTCCATGTGCTGATTTTTTAGTGCTATATGCCCTTCCTAAGATATGTATTACAGCTCAATAGAGCGATTACATAGCAACAGACAAAACATATAAATTAATAAGGAAATTCAATATACTTGTAAAACTACTTCTGTTCTTCTTCGGTCTTGAATGCAATACCTAACAATTAACCCTTGAGCAAAGCAATAAAACCTTTGATCTCAATGATATTATGGGTTTCTGTTTCAGTGATTTTATGCAGGAAGTCAGGATAGAATTGCTTGTAAATATAGAAACAAGACTTGGTGTGGTCAGTGATTTCTTTGGTACATTTTATCTTTGAAACACCATCAGCCAAGAACATGAACAGAAGAAGCTATTGATCAGATGATTCAAAGGGCTTATTACCTGATCTTGAGTATGGTCATCAACGCAACTCTCAGAACTAAAGTAGTATCTGAACTTCTTAATAACTTTCTCGACATAATCCTAAGAGATTAGCTCGTATTATTCCCTTATTACATCATCATTGGCCATTTCTTCATCAGAAGAGTGAGAACAGTCGTAGAAGATATCATCACCCCAAGCCATAAGGATAATACCATAGACCATTTTCTTAGGTCCTTTCTCAGAAGGCTTATACCCTTTTTCTTTATTTGACTTGGCTTGCTTTATCCTTGAATTAAGGCCAGCTTTCATCAAGGATTCAGAGTAGAAATATTCTCCTTGGATTTCGATATTGTCAACCTCTTCATCACTATATTTTGTTCTCATGATCTTTTTAACTTCTTTCTCTAGAAATTATGAGTCATTAAAATTTCCCTTTTACTTATCTCCTTAATGTAGGAGGCCACTGTGGCTTCATCATCATAGTTGGTAATGACTTCAATGTAAATATTCTTAATCTTTCCTGGTGTAGTAAGATTTATGGGTTTAAGGCATTCTTTGACCTAGGTATTTAGTCTTTATTGCCAATATTTTACTGGCTCGATAACCATTTCTATTTCTCCACCACCACTGGGATAAAATCCTTCCTTAATAGTCTTTAATGTAGCTTTTATTCCAAATCTTTGCAAAAGAGGGAACAAGATTTTTTCTAAATATCTGACTGGAGGGGAATGAGAGACAAGAGTTCCTCCCTGTCAATTAGAAGGATGAATGCCTATCCTACCTTTAATGTAACAATTGAAGAGTCCTTGGTGAATAGTAAAGAGGGAAGAATCATTTGAATCATTAAGGCAATACTTCCTGCTGTGAAGCAGTCTCCAACATACTTTCCTGTGAGTTTTACATAAATCAAAATTTCAAGAACCTCCTCTAATATCTTGAGGAATATAGGTAAGTGTGGTTGATTTTAAGTTGTCTCCTTCAACTTTAGCTTTTGTGATCTGTCTCATCACGGAAATCTTTTAGATATAAAGTAATAGAATGTGTCGTACACCAGTTTGGAGCTGTCTGTTAATACCAGGATTGGGTCTTGCAGCTCTGATCTTCTCTAATTTAACTGTTTTCATGAAAATTGAGCTTAAAGCTAAACTATTTCTTAACATCTAGATTTTAGTAAAGCTTTAGCAATTATATACTTGGCCGCCTCCTTCACCATGTGAACCATCGACTAGGACTATGTTGTTTTCTCCTTTTTCCATTTGCTGTAATACAGGCGGTTTGCTTGTTAGGATTTGGATATATAATGTTTTAATAAATTTTCTCATTTTCCTGGCCTATTTAAAAGATTTGAGCCTAATATGTTCTGTTCAGTTTCTAAGATAAATGTTTCATATACTTACAAGTATATATTCACCAGATGAAGCTCAACTGCTTATTCTGCGAGGTTCCTACCCAAATTCATGTGACTTTCTCTAAATTCGGTCTCCATTAAGTTCAAAAATATTTTGTCTCTGACAAACATAGGCAAGCTCAAAGCTATATTACTCAACAGCTTGTGTCTCCAATTTCCATGAGAATGTTGCTTGTGTCCTAATTCCCGCAGAGCACTCTCAACGCAGGCCTCTTGTGTTGTTACAAACCCAGAAGCGTCCTTGTAGCTAATCATCTTTGTGGAGACATAGCCGGGCTTCAAGGAATAGAAGTCAATTTCGGGGTGTTCCTTGCTCATAGTCCTAGATAAGTAATCATTAAAGGCTTTTGTGGATCCGTAAATCGAGCTATAGGGGATAGGATGTATAATAGTGATTGAAGATAATGCAATGATACAGGAACGATGTTTTCTCTTTTTCATCCTTTCGACAAAGAGCTTTGTTAATATGGCCTGTGGAATGCAGTTGACGATTATCTCTTCCTTGATTTGTTTCTCATAGAGTTTTGTTATTATATTCAAATGTCGAATACCAACATTGTTTACCAGAATTGAAATATCCAAGTCTTCGACTTGCTTAATGATATCTTGAAAGAAATTTTCTTGTAAGCATTGAGAGAAATCGGCAATGATTATCCTCACATCGGTCTTGGGATATTCTTTCAGAATCTCTGCCTTCACTGCCTCAAGCTTAGTTTGATTTCTTGCGACTAGAACTATATTAAAGCCTCTCTTGGCAAGCTTAAGTGCAAAACATTTACCAATACCATCAGAGGCACCGGTAATCAATGCATAACTGCCTGGGCCATACCTCTGGAGCAAGTTCTTTTCAAAGGTGAATAAAAGAGACAGAGAATCTTTTAAAAAGCCAAGAATTTTCGTAGAAAGCCAAGCAGCTCCAGTAAAAAAGAGAAATTTGTTTATATTCTTGTTTGTATAGAGTGGACAAGACTCGAGATATGAGGAGACTCTTCTAAGCATTAATATAATCAAACTTATAACGGGTAATTAGTTGAGTTTTTAAAAAGTTGAAAATTGATTGCTTTGTATTACTTCTTGTGGTTGTAGGAGGTTTTTGAATATTTTTACCTTAAAACAAGCCGTCATAAATGTTACAGTTTACAACAAAACATAAAAATTATGCAATCTTGGTAAGCTTTTCAGAAATGAGCACTTGGCTGTTAGCAAGATTGCTAAGGTACATGACCATGAGAATATCTTGCATATATTTATCTAGAAGATCCTTGAAATCGCTTTGTTCCATTGAAGGAGCCAAGTTCAAGATTCTCTTAATGGCTCTTCCAATTTCAGTATCTCCCTTTAATTTTCCTGACTACAAAATTAAAACATAGTTTTTTTTTCTTATACATTAACGTCCTTAACATAGGCT